>Ga0163144_10012312_pt1 | contig 17974 bp, 17 predicted proteins | sample OliLak19BULKMAT1_FD_123175 | JGI IMG/M metagenome (GOLD analysis project Ga0163144, IMG submission 123175) | Freshwater microbial mat bacterial communities from Lake Vanda, McMurdo Dry Valleys, Antarctica - Oligotrophic Lake LV.19.BULKMAT1 | ecosystem: Environmental > Aquatic > Freshwater >...
AATTATGCAAGAAAAAAAACACTTTCACAATTTGCAATCAATGCATTACAACGGACCAATGCTCTTCTAAATCTAGGAGAATATAGTCCTTATACTAGGAAGAGCAATTTATCTGAGCTTAGACATTTATTCACTTATTACCCGGATGTTCGACCCTCACAAATTTCCTTTGATGACACCCTTAATTACCTTATCTATTTAAACAAAACACTTGGCTGTAGCAGAATAAAATCTAAAATGGCAGCTAATAATTTTTCTTTTTTCTTTAAACAAGTATTAAACAAACCCTACAAAATCCCCAGCGTTCTATTCGCAGCACATAGTCATAAATTGCCACCTGTAATGGAGGTGCAAGAAGTATTCGATGTGATATCTGCTATACTAGAGTGTAAAACACAAAACCATCATCATACTTCTTTATAGTGCAGGAATGCGTGTCAGTGAAATTGCCAACGTCGGATACTTTCATAAATGTTACCTGCAATGTCCGGCCTTCGGGTCACACAGAAAATCATGAAAAATCTTATATTTGTATCATGAAACTGGACAACACGAAATTAGAAACTATCAAAGACTACTTTAGAACTCGCCCTGTCCTTAAAGCATATTTGTTTGGTTCTTATGTGAGAGGACAGGCTGATAATCAAAGCGATATCGATATTTTAGTTGACTTGGATTATACTCAACGAATTGGTTTAGGCTTCGTTCAGATGCAGATTGACTTGTAAGAAATTCTGAAAGCTAAAGTTGATCTAGTTTCTTCAAATAGTTTGTCTAAATATATTAGACCGTTGGTTGACAGTGAAAAGGAGTTGATTTATGCGAGGTAAATTAGGAGACAGCGCACGTTTGCATCATATTATTGACACGATTGTCGAAATTGAAACATATTTGGTGGATGCCGATTTTGAGACATTCTTGAATAATTCAATGATGAGATTCGCTTGCATAAAACAAATGGAAATTATTGGAGAGGCTAGCGATCACATCTCAGAAGAAATTAAAACTCAATTTTCAAAAATTGAATGGGGTCAGATAAAAGGAATGAGAAATATTTTTGTTCATGAATATTTCGGAATTGACTCAAGATTAGTTTAGGAAATTATCAGACATGATTTACCAGATTTAAAGAACAAGGTGGTTACAATAATAAACTCTCTGGAAGGCCACGGCAGGTAACAGCGGCTTGGCAAAACGACGGCTTCATGTTTCGCCTGAAAGATTTTCGTAAGTTTGAACTTTACGATTCCGGCGGAACTTCGCGGTGAAAATCCGCCGCTTTGCCAAGCCGCAAAACGTTGTGGGGGCGGAAAAAGCAGCAGGTAGCATTTATAATACTTACTGCATATATTTGAACTTGCGGTGTTGTGGCAAATTGTAAAACGATGATAAAGCGACTTAAAATATGTTGTGTGTTTTTCTTCCTGATAATTAAGGTGGTTGCACAAAACTTTGATGAGGCTAAAGTGCCATTTTATACTTTGCCTGAATTATTAAAGACTGCTACCGGAAGCAAGGTGACGAATAAATCATCGTGGGAAAAAAACAGAAGACCAGAAGTACTTCACCTCTTTGAAAAAAACATTTATGGTCAAATGCCAAAAGCTTTTGATAGCATACAGTACATGGTCACAAATGACGTATCAAATGCCATGGGCGGCAAAGCACATTTAAAAGAAGTTACCATTACCGTGTGGAAAATGGCTAAGGCAGCAGATATTCATTTAACCATGTTTATTCCCAATCATCTTAAAACCGAAGTGCCCCTTTTTTTACTAATCAATAACCGTGGAAAAAGGAATACGGATCCTTCAAGAGATACAGTAAGCGAATTTTGGCCTGCCGAAATAGTAATTGATAGTGGTTATGCTATTGCTGCTTTTCATGTAGACGATGCAGCACCCGACTTTATGGATAGTTATCAAAATGGTGTACTGCAACTTTACCCGGAACAATTAACTGCTGCCAATGGAATGAAAGCAATTGGTGCCTGGGCGTGGGCAGCCAGCAGAGCATTAGACTATTTTGAAACTGATAAGGCGATTGATGCAAAAAATGTTTTTATAGTTGGTCATTCGCGGGGCGGGAAAGCAGCATTATGGGCCGGTGCCCAAGATCAGCGCTTTGCTATAGTGTTTTCAAATTGTTCCGGCAATACCGGGGCCGCTTTATCAAGAAGACAATTTGGAGAAACAGTAAAAGTAATCAACACCCGTTTTCCCCATTGGTTTGCCAATAATTATAAAAAGTACAACGACAATGAAAGCGCTTTACCCGTAGACCAACACATGTTGATCGCATTAATTGCACCAAGGCCGGTGTATGTAACCAGTGCCAGCAAGGATCTATGGGCTGATCCTAAAGGATCTTACCTATCCTTACAACATGCTGAAAAGGTTTATGCTTTATATAAAAAGCCAATTGCGCTTACACCAACACCTCCTGCAATTAACCATCCCATTATTCGCTCATTTCTTGGTTACCATAATAGGGAAGGCATTCATAATTTAACCGCATTTGACTGGAACAATTTTATCCGTTTTGCCAACTATCATTTTAAGAATTGACAATTGCAAAGTCACGTAAGAGAAACAAAAAAAGGGCGGAGGTGACCAATCCAGGGAGGAAAAGATGCCACATAAGCACGAACTTAAACTCACAACGATATGAAAAAAGAAAAAAGCATTCATCTTCAAAAACGGAAGTCAGCGACACGAAAACGAAAATAACTATTTCCTCCCCTTCGGCAAGGCCTGCTCGTTGTGCGGCATGGTTTCGATACCGACTAAAAAAATCAACTATTAAAACTTAACAGTATGAAGATTAGACTAACGACGTTCTTTGTTTTGCTATATACTGCAAGCACAGATAAGCCAGGACAAAGTACGCTAAGCAATTGCCAAAAGCATCTCTGACATGAAGATTGTACCTGAAGGGTTACAACTCTCTCAAGACTACCCATATCTATACTCACCTCACCGATGCCAAAGGGCTGTCAACAAATTTAGATTTATGAGTCCTATCGATAATATGGCGATAAAATTAGATTAAAGGATATAACAATATATACGCAATAAATGCGTATATTTCGATATTATGCGTCATACCTATGCGACACTCCAACTATAAACTGAATAAACTAAATTTGAAAAATATGAAAATGATACCTTTAATTCTTAGTAGCATTATTTTGATATTAGGATGCAACGATTCGAATCAATCGAGTAATAATAATTCATCTGTAATGAATTCAAATTACAAAGATTTAATTATTCAAGCAACGCAAGAGTTCCTTGCGGCTTGGAATAAAGGCGATGCGCAACTTGTAACTTCATTTTTTACTGATGATGCCATTAGAGTGAGTGGTGTTGGCGCTTCGGGAGCAACACAGCGGGGAAAGGCAGAACTTGAAGCCGCCTATGTTCAGCTATTTACTCAGACAATGCCCGGAATTCAAATGAAATATTCCGATAAAGGGGAAGTAAGAATGTATTCGCCAGAGTTTGCTGTATGGCAGGGCAATCTTGAAATTATTCGCACCGACGGAACCTCTTCCAAAGGATATGTCGTGGAAATATTCAAAAAAGTTGAGAACCGCTGGTTGATAGCCGAAGCTTATCCAGTGTTTTCTTCCCCACCCGTCCCTGCAAATTCAACTAAATAAGCACTCGAAACGCAAATTCACTTTAATGAGCAGTAAGAAATAATCAAAATAAAAAACGGAGTAAGCCGAAATTCCGACAAAGAGTAGGCGACAAAATAAAAATTAAAACTATGACTCTTTATTTAACACGATTCAGTTACACGCCCGAAACCTGGGCTCGATTATCAAAGAACCCCGAAGACCGCAGAGCAGCTGCGCGAAAATACATTGAAGCAGTCGGGGGGAAACTACACGGCTTTTGGTACGCCTTCGGTGAATATGATGCTTACTCTATTTTAGAAGCACCTGACAATGTATCTATGGCCGTGGTGGCAATCGCAATCTCCGGCGGAGGTGCATTATCCAAATACGAGACGACCGTATTGCTTTCTGTTGAGGAGACAATAGAAGCCCTCAAGCGTGTTCAGACTATTACTTATCTACCACCTGGAGCATAATCGTGAAGCATCGTCTTCCGATGGCCCGAAAACTTGGGATAAAAAGGATTTGAGGCACTTGTACAAAATAAATTGTGTCGCAGACTCGAAACGACCTCTGACGAACAATAACACGAACGCATAACAAGCGTTTGGCAAAAAAGCGGGGTCAGTGATTAAATGAAGCTTTCCCGCTGAGGCATTACGGGTCGTGCTTCGTATCGTGTTCAGTGCTGGCAGACCCGCCTTCACTTCGTTGCTGGCAGGCAGGCAGTTTAATGCTTCAATCCCGAAGCATCGGGACCACTTCTTCGCCAATCGCCAAACCGTTTTGTGCAATTAGCACGCCGGAGAACAGCAGTATTCTTATACTTAATTTATTTTAGTTAATTATAAAAACGAAAAAAATATGAAACCACTTTTAACTCCTGGTGTCGTTTCTGTATCATTCTTTATTATCTTTTGCGGCTGTAAGAAAAATGAAAATATGTCTAATTCTGTTGATGTAGGTGTTGTTGTATCAGATTTAGAAAGATCGTTAAACTTTTATACCAATGTATTGGGGATGGAGCAAATGGATACTTGGCACTCATCAAACAATATGTCCACAATTTATGGCATAAATAGTGGAAGGGCTTTTGATATTATTAATCTGAAGCTGGATTGCAAGGGATACGTTTTAAAATATAAACTAAATAACACGCCAGGTATTATAACAAAAGACAGTACTATAAACAGTAAAAGTGAGAACTATGGTTTTGAAAATCCAGGAACCCGATATTTAACAATAAACGTAAAAAGTGTCGATCCTTTTATTGAGCGTATAAAAGCAAATCATATAAAATATAAGTTAGTGACATTCCCAGATGGTTACCGTGTTGTTCTTGTCCATGATCCTAACGGTGCACTATTGGAAATTGCAAGTAATTAATTAAAGACTAAAGGATAAGCGTTACCGGCAATCCGTCAAGAGCAGATTTAACATTCGATCTTTTCGTAGTACCCTACTTCCTATACTGCGGATAACTGTTTTGCTGCTTATATTAGTGAGTTTATTCAATAAATTTTGAAATTATATAATGGATGAAATATCTGTCTGTTTTGTTAGTTCTTGGTTGCAGCGAGCAATCAGAACAACTATCTCCTGACGAAAATTGCACAAATAAAAAGTGATATTATCAAGCGGTCTGAGAAACACGCCAGTGATTTGGAAAATCTAGACTATACATCCGTAATGACATTTTACGCAAACAACCCAGACTCCACTGTTTTTGGTGATGGTTACCATTGGGGTGACTACTTGACCATCGATGGTCTCTGGAAAAAGATTTTTGGTAAGAATGGTTAAAAATAAATGTTGAAATGAGATGCAAAAAACCATAAGGTATATATGTTTTTAAGAAATTCCGCATCTTATTTGATGAATTTGACCATAAACACATAGAACCGAATGAGAATACTGCTCGCAGTTTAAAATGCTTTACATACGGCATGCAGAAAATTGATGGCGACTGGAAAGCAGTGACAGCACTTGTTTCGCACATTCCGGAAAGAACCAATGATGAGAAATGGTGGTCAAAGTATTCGCCAGAAAATAGGGTACCATAAAAAATAAAACGAAACCACAATAAAAGGCATGGTCCGCTGGTAAATTAGACATTAGCAAAAACCATAGCTGCACACAACAATCGCTTTGTTGCTATCCTCGCTTGACGGAATAACAATGAGCTGCAAATCGCCATCAACTAATATCGGGTTTGACCAAATTCTATTTGGCTTTAAGTTGTTAACTTCAACTTCAGTTTTCCAATCGGTTCCAATAGCTATCGGGATTCCGGGCTGCACAATCAATGAATACCTCTCCTGCAGCAATATTCGAACGTTGAACAAAACCTATATGCAAAATCTTAATTAATCTACTTTCAATTCGTGAAAATAAATAACAAATAAATAATTTTGAAATAATTATTTATTCGTTTTAAATTAATTTCTATGGATAATCACGGAGATTCCTTATTGGAATATAAAAACCTTCATGATAGTCTGTTATTTTTTACGCTATTGTAGAAATCAATATCCTGATTCGGGAACTAGTCAAGATAATGTAAAAGACTACATTTTATGGCGCCATAGCAAAGGATTGGATTGGCAAACTATTAATAGCGATTATTCCTCCATTCCTTTTCTTTATCGGCTTTCCCTATGATCCTACACAATTCTTCCCGAATAGTCATTACATGCTGTTCATTCAATGAGGATAAATTTCATGATGGCGAGCAAGCCTCGCTCGCTTGGAGTAGCTATACAATTTGATAAATAACAAGATGATTAGGGGGTGTATGACAAATTGCAGGTTTTTGGATTTTTTTACAAGACCCGGAAGCCCGCCTGTCGGCGGACAGGGTTTGAAACCTCATTAAACCAACTAAAAACCCTGTCCGTCTTGGCCAGGCGGGCTTCCCGATCTCGTTTTATTCAAATTCTTTAAACCAGCCATTTGTCATACATCCATGATTGTGTTAATGATTTATTGGACCGTGCTTTTTTCTTAACTTTGGGTATGATCATCAATATTCCTTTGTGTTGTGCGTCATTCTATTAGGACAGTGCTTACCATAGACTGGACATCTAATGAGCAGACTTATTTTCAAAACTTACTGACACTGAAACAAAACTCTACCTTTGCCTCTTGGAAAATGTGATGGATACAACAAATGCAAACGCAACAATTAAGTGTTGGGTGGAGTTGTATTCCGACCAACTTTACACTTGGGCTTATTACAAAATATCAGACAGGGAAACGGCAGAGGACTTGGTGCAGGAAGTATTTTTGGCAGCCGTTCATTCGTTTAAAAACTTTGAGGGAAAGAGTGATCCAAAGACATGGTTGCTCTCCATTTTGAAAAACAAAATTGCCGACCATTTTAGAAAAGTATATCGCACCAATGCCAACAACACCGTTTCATTCAATCAGTTTTTTGGCAGCAACGAAGATTGGATATCCGACCAAAGACCACAACAATGGAAAGAGGATGAAGAACAACATTTGTTGGACAATCCCGATTTTAAAAAAACTTTAACGCATTGTTTGGAAAAACTGCCTGCCAACTGGAAAGCATCCATTGTATTAAAGTTTATTGAAGAAAAAGACAGCAATGAAATTTGTCAGGAACTGCAAATTGCCCCGACAAACTATTGGCAAATATTACACAGGTCAAAACTTCAATTACGAAAATGTTTAGAATTAAATTGGTTTAAGAAATGAAAATGTTAATGAACTTCCTGATGTTGTCGTGCAAGAAGGCAGCATCTTTGATAGACAAAAAAGTAGAGGTAAAATTATCCTGGAAGGAGAATATACAACTAACCATGCACAAAAGTATGTGCAATGCCTGCACCGCTTATGAAAAACAAACTAAGTTGATTGATAAAATTCTGTATACCCATATTCATTCTGACAGCGAAACTAATATTCCAGTAATTAAAAACAAAGAATTGCAAAAGCAGATTATTACCAAACTTTAATTCGTTTCGATTTTTCCTTTCAGAACAGAATCGATTTCTCAACCCGAAAATATTTTTTCATTTCCTTATTAGGTTTTGTCTAAATCTTCCCGGTGAAAGCGATCTCACCTGTGTCATCGCACGTTTTACAAGCTGCAATGCAGTTTTCCCCGATGCGCAACGGTTAAGAATTCCCTCATAATCATTATTGTATACATCTTCACACGCCCCAGTTGCTTTTCCGACCCCTGTGCCACCAGCGGTAAACAGGACTGCCTTAACAGTATCCTTTCTCAAAGGCTCTTTAAGTAGATCTTCCTATAGTTTTTTAATAAACGAAGATGCCGGATCATGCTCAGCTGCAGACTTTTCGTTTTTATCAGTTACCCCTAATCAGGGCTGAACTCCCTGGCGTTATCTGTATTTAAAACTTAACTAAACCTATCTTTTAAAAATATTTTTTAATTCTATTGTCAGGTTTCACAAAACCATTCGACTATATGCATGTAATTAAAATAATATAAATAATTTTAAAAAATTAAAACAAATGAAATATTTTAAAAGTAAAATTCTGGGACTGGCCTTCATTGCAACTTCACTCCTTAGCGTCTTGAATGCAAACGCACAACAGGCTAAACTCATAACTGTGAAATCAGTCAAAAGTTTTGAAATGACCGTTGAAGGAATCAAAAAAGGAGTTGCCGATGCTGGTATGATGGTTCTTGCGGAAATTAATCACGGCAAAATTCTTTCCATGACCGGCTTAACCATCAATGCCGAATCAATTTTTATCGGTAATCCCAATGTTGGGAAAGATGCTTTCTCAGATAACATGGCGGTGGGGTTAGCCATACCTCTAAGAATAAATGTTTATGAGGAGAAACGCGTTACTTACATTAATTACTTTGCCCCATCAAGCGAGTTGGGTTATTTTAAAGGCGACAAAGTAAAAATGATTGGACAGGAATTGGATAAAAAAATATCTATGCTGACAGGAATGTTTGAAAGGTAAGGGGTGATGATGATGATGAAAGGGTGGGCTTATGAAAAGTCCATCCTATATCATTTAAAATAAATGATAATGAATATTCAAAAGTTGGAAATACTGCTCACATTTATTTTGCTTCTCCTGTCAGCAATCTCACCAAATTTATTTGTAATAGCACAAGCGGGAATAGCACAGCTATCTTCTTTGGCATTTAAGTTCCTTATCCCTTCTGTAACACTCATTTTTATTATAATTCTAATTTTAAAAATATTTAAGTATACTGAACTTGTACGATTAACAGTCACTGGTATTATTGCTGGGTTGATTGCAACCGTTGCACTGGAAATATTCAGAGAATCCGGATTTAGGTTAGGAACAATGCCAGGAGAATTACCTCGCTTAATGGGTGTTTTACTTCTAAATCAATTTTCATCAGGCCCTGATGCGTTGTCGGACGCTGCAGGATGGGTATATCACTTTTGGAACGGTGCTGCCTTCGGTATCATATTTAGTTTACTTTTTGGACAGAGCAAAGCTTGGCAGGGCATTCTATTTGGACTACTAATTGGCATTGGTTTTATGATGAGTCCGGTTGTAAAATCTTTAGGAATAGGATTATTTGGATTTGAATTTAAAAACGGATATGAATTTGCAACAACTGTTACTCTTGCGCATGTTGCGTATGGATTTGCATTATCATTTTTGCTGAGGAGATTTAATAAAAGAATACCAAACATCTGGTTACGATTAAAACCTTCCCTATTAAATAACTACATTTAAGTTATTCCTTTTATGAAAAATAATAACTCATCAGATTGTCAGGTTTCAAAACTTGATGCAAGTGAAACCAATCACTCCATTTTTTCAATCTTTTACTAACATAATTATCATTTAACATGTTAATTATATAACTTTTTTAAATAGTTATGTAAAACTATACTTAAAAAACATCTTAACTTCAAGTTTACACTAACCAACTACTTTTACTTTCCGGGGCCTTTGAAAAACTCAATAAATCAAACGATAATTGAGCTAAATTGAAGAAACTCGGGTATTGCTGAGTCTATTGTACAATGCTTTTGAAGCGCTAAAATACAGTTGATGTGGTCATCGATCCTGACGATGATAGAGGATATTATTTGATGGGTATAAAAAAGATTCACAAAACGCTGTTTGAAGAAATATTCCGGAGTACCTTCGGCGCTGGAACAAACTATTGACCGATGCCTAAAACGTAATTTAAAATATCATCTGCTGGATGTACTGGCAGATGAGGATGAAGAAGAAGATTTGAAACATATGAAGATTTTGCTTGTATGATTAGTGTAGTAATTCCCGCATATAATGAAGAAGGCAGCATTGGTAAAACTGTCAACAGCATAAAAGCAAGAAGTAATATGGACCAGGTGAAAGAAATAATTGTGGTGGATGCAGGAAGTACCGATAATACAATGAAAGAGGCCGTTGCTGCAGGAGCAAAAGTTATCAAATCTGCCGAAAAGGGAAGGGCCTTTCAAATGAATGAAGGAGCCGCTGCCGCAACGGAAAATGTACTGCATTTTATACATGCAGATTCTATCTTACCCCTCGGATTTGCAGCAGCTATAATGAAATCAATTCATGAGGGATATGTATGCGGATGTTTTCGCCTTGCCTTTGATTATCCTCATTGGTTTTTAAAATTTAACTGCCGGTTTACAAGGTTCGATATAAATACATTTCGGTTCGGTGATCAAAGTCTGTTTGTCACCAGAGACGTGTTTCAGAAAAGTGGCGCCTTCAGGAATGATTTATTCATAATGGAGGACCAGGAGATTATTCACCGGATAAAAAAATATGGAAAACTTAAAGTGATCAATGCAGTCATCGTTACTTCTGCAAAAAAATACATTTCAAATGGTGTTTTCAAAATGCAGGGTATTTTTTACCTGATCTATATCATGTATCGCCTGGGCTTTTCACAACATGGTTTATTAAAGACATATAAAAACTTAATCATCCAAAATAAAATTTAGCCACTCTATTTTACGTATGATAAGTATTATTATCCCGGCTTTTAATGAAGAAGCCTTTATCGAAAATACTTTGATACAGCTTGCTGATTTAAGAAAAGAGGCGGAATTTGAAATTATAGTAAGTGATGGAGGCAGTATTGATAAAACAGTAGCCATTGCATCATCCTATGCCACAATCGTTCATGCTCCAAAGGGCAAAGCAAAGCAGCTTAATCTTGCGGCAAAGAAAGCTCTGGGCAATATTTTATTTTTTGTTCATGCCGATATGCAAGTGCCTGCAGGGGCCTTAGCAGCAATTTCAAAACATATAGAAGAAGGCTATGACAGTGGGGGCTTTTCCAACATCTTTCTGACTCATAATGCTAAAATCAAATCCATAGGAAGATTATTTCATTTGCGCATAATCAATAAAAGTCAGGCGGAAAGAAAAATATTTTATGGGGATAACGGTATTTTTGTAAATAAAGAAGTGTTCGAAAAAGTGGGTGGTTTTAAAGAAATTCCCATTATGGAAGATTATGATTTTTCAAAACGTATGCTCGTTTCTTACAAAGTTTGCCTCATAAAAGAGCCAAAATTAATTGTTGATGCACGCCGGCATTTGAAAGATGGATTTATAAAAACAAGAATTAAATGGATGGTGATAAAATGGCTCTACCTGCTGGGGGTGCCGCCCCAAAAACTTGATAATTGGTATAAAGATATTCGATAGTATAGTAAAAAGATTTAACCGATATTAAAATGATTAATACAATACATAAATACGATCTTATAGTCATTGGTGCTGGTTCAGCCGGATTAAGCGTTGGGTTTTTCATGCAAAAAGCTGGCTTCAAAATATTAATGATTTCCCGCAAGGATGAGGAGATTGGTGGCGATTGTTTAAATGACGGTTGTATTCCCAGCAAGGCATTGATACATGTGGCACGAACAGCATATGCGGCAAAAACTGCATCCCGATTCGGATTAACTGTAACAGGCAAGGTGGATATTAAAAAAGCAATGCATTATGTTTATAGCAGGCAGGAAATTATCCGGGAACATGAGGATGCAAAGGCATTGCGCAAAAGGGGAATTACTGTGGCATTGGGAGAAGCAAAATTTATAAATAAAAATCAAGTAGAAGTAGCTGGTGAAATTTATGAAGCAAATAAAATAGTGATAGCCACGGGATCATTACCCATAAAATTGAAAATTCCAGGAACGGAGCTTATAAAATATTACGATAACAAAAGCATTTTTCATATTGATGAATTGCCTGATCGATTGTTGATTATCGGGGGCGGGCCTATTGGAATTGAAATGGCCCAGGCTTTTACAAGGTTGGGGAGTAAAGTTACCGTAGTGGATATGCTGAACAGGATACTCCTGCATGACGAAGAATCTGTTGTTGAAATTCTTTACAAAAAATTACAACAGGAAGGAATTAAATTTTATTTGGAAGCTGCTACCGAAAGTTTTTCCTCGCCTAATGAAGCAGTATTAAAATTAAAGAATGGAGAATCTGCAACTGTAGCTTTTGATGCAGTTTTTGTTGGGATAGGCAGGAAGCTGGAACTAGATTCGCTTGAGCTAAAGCATGCAGGGATTGCTGTAAAGGAAAAAAATATTGTTATAAATAAATACCTTCAACTACGAACAAAAATATTTTTGTTTGTGGAGACATTGCAGGTGATTTGATGTTTTCACATGCTGCCGAATTTCATGCTCGTATATTGATTAATAACTTTTTTTCACCATTAAAAAAGAAGTTAAACAATGATCACATGTCCTGGGTAACTTTTACTGACCCTGAAGTCGCCCACTTTGGATTAAGTGGAAAACAATTGAAGGAAAGAGGCATTAAATATGTAAAACTGCAACAAGATCTCAGTGGCGACGACAGGGCAATTACAGATGATTTTCAATATGGCAGCATTATACTCTACATAAGCAAGGGAAACGTATTCAAAAAAACGAAAATTCTGGGAGGCACAATGGTTGCCCCAAATGCAGGCGAACTTATTCAAGAGTTAATCCTGGCCAATACATCGGGTTTATCTATAAAAAGTATTTTCAACAAGATATATCCTTACCCTGTTGCGTCAAGGGTAAACCAACATTTAATTGTAAAACATAAAGAGAAAGGACTTACCCCCGGACTAAAAAAATTATTACATCTTGCTTTTAAAATATTCAGTTGATGGAATGGTGGGAAGTATTTAAGGAATGGTTTTTAAGTTTGGGAGAAAAATATAATGTAAATCCTTACATTTTTGGAGGCATTTATTTAGGCGCTATTCCATTTTTCTTTATGTCACTTTACCAGACAATAAAAAATATTAAGAATAAAATGTCTATTGGAATTCCAGCTTTATTAACAGGCTTGTTTTTTATTTCAGCTTATTTATACCTAATAATAGTTGGTAAAAATATTCCAGTATGGGTGTATATTTTTATTGGCTTAATGGTAGTTTATGGTATTTATTCAACTATTGATAAAATAAAGAAAAAAATTAAGGATGAAAGCAGACAATAAAAATTCAACATGGTATACTAAAAAAGGGGAAGCGAAATAATTAAGAGATGATTAAAAGTATTTTTGATAGTTATGGCACACCAATATTAATTGGTTTATTTATTTTTCTTTTTATTCTTGAAACAAAATTTCAATTAAGAAAGAGAGTTCAGCGCCGATGGAAAAGAATATTCATCAATTTTATTGTTTCAATCCCTGCATTTGTACTGCTTCGTTTTCTGTTTATTCCTGCAATGGTTTGGTTGGCTGCACTCAATCAGGAATGGCATTTCGGACTGAATTATCTATTTGCAACGCAAGGATTGCTGAAAGTGGTAATTGCATTTGTATTGCTTGATTATAGCAATTACATCTGGCATATTTTACTCCACAAACTTCCCATTCTTTGGCGGTTTCACATTGTGCATCATAGTGACCTTGACCTGGATATTACCACTGCATTCCGTTTTCATTTTGGTGAAATGATAGGCTCCATTTTCTTTCGGGGTCTAGCCATCATTTTAATCAGCGCTTCCCCGGTGATGGTACTTATTTATGAAATTATTTTTGAAGCGGCAACTCAATTCCATCACAGCAATACAAAAATTCCGGTTCAATTCGAGAAAATGCTGAACTACTTAATTGTAACTCCAAGAATGCACGGCATTCATCATTCCATGATAAAAAAAGAAACAGACAGTAATTATTCCATCATTTTTTCTTTCTGGGACCGTTTACACAAAACGGTTCGATTGAATATTCCCCAACATGAAATTGTTACCGGAGTTCCCCACTATGCTGATGAAAGGGAACTAACGATCGGCAATCTTTTAAAGATGCCTTTTACCAAAATTCGTAAATGGAATAATAGTGAAAGAATATATGACGATCATGTCAATGAAATGAAAAAGTAGAAAATCAGTCAATAAGCCGACATACTAAGTCAGGCACATTTGCAAGACACACAAAAGCCAACCATGCAAAAGAGCTTGTCTTGTTCCAACGCTTCCGGGACATACCCTGCCATGGTGGATACAGACGTTAACTTTGAAGTGACAAGACGAACGAAGGGCGAACATACAACATTGGGTTTGCCAAAATACGCGCTTGACAAGGTTATCATCAGCAGCGGTAATTCTACTGTGCTTCATATCGGGGCTTGACGAATAACTATTTAGCTTTTTGTTGTTAACTTCAACTTTATATTTTCAATCTGCAGCGGTTCTGTGCTGGACGGAATACTATTTCCCGTATTTCGGCAAGCCTCTCTCGTTGGTGACAACCCTCCCTATTCTGCCACGACAGCCTTCAATCGTGATACCTGGCCATCAAAACAATAACAAACAGCGGTATTGTCTTTTTTTTGAATTCCCTTATTTCGATACAATCGGTCTGTACTCGTTCCTTACCCGTCCTTTCGCTGACCGATGGGCAAATTTCTATCATAAGTCTCTAGCGCGTTATTGAGAATTTAAGAATCCAAATCGCCATCATTTTCAAAATCAAAAATAAACTGCCTGTGTAAGAGTATCCTCTATCGGCAAGGCCGATAGTTGCCGCCATTAGAGCGAAATAAGGAATGCCATTTTTTATTCCTTGATTTATGAAGAACTGATTTGGTGCATACTTGTGCCTATAAGGTGAGATAGTGCATAAGTAAATGTCAAGTAATCCGTCTCCATTAATATCAACAGCAGCTACTCCGGTACTCCAAAAAGGAGTTTCAATTTCTGACGTACTCGTAATGTCCTCGAATTCAAAGTTCCCATTATTTAAGTAGAGTTTACCTGATTACCGCTGAAGAAAACATCCTGCAAACGTCGTTATTAAAATCGCCAACGCCTACTCCTCCTCCATTGTATATGTGGTCAAACGAAAGTACATTTAGAGAATAGGGTTCTGCTATTTTATTATTGAAACAGATACCTGACTTTGAAGACAGAATCCGCTCAAACATTTTTTCATCATGCTTTGAACACCCCCAAAAGATAAAAACCAGTGATCAAAGAACTATCACATTCACTTTACTCATGCATTCCTGAAAAAACCACTTTGTTGTTTTCTTAACATTACAAAATTTATTTCCGACCAACCGGCTGGTAGAGTCTGAATTGAACTTCTCTTGACCATTTAGCAATGAGGGCTGTCTTTTTTTACCTTACAGAATGGATAAGCATAAGGGATGGCATATTCCTGCCTTCCCTTATCTCATGCTACTTTTTTTACACTCTTATTCTACCCTAATACCCGGGATTCTGACAAAGTTTTGGGTTGAGATCCCTGTCTATTTGAGGTATGGGATATTTAAGCCACTTGTCCTGATAGACTAAACCATACTCGCTCATAAAAAATTTTGCGGCTCTTTTAGTACGTGTATAGTGCATCCATAAGTTTGGTTCAAAAGTCAATTCCCATCTTCTTTCATTCATAAGGTCAGTAAAAAACATTTCTCTGTCTGACCGTGCAGGTTTATCGGCCAAGCCGGCTCTTGCCCTTATTAAATTCAGGTTGGTGTAAGCACCGGCGCTATTGCCTAATTCAAAAACGATCTCAGCATAGTTTAATAAGAATTCTGCATAACGCATTACAACAATATTTACCCCATTAAACCAACGGGCATTTGAAGTTGGAGCAGCCCGGTCCGGGCCAATCCACCATTTTGCGGAAAATGCAGAATTCTTTTGAGCCAATAGAGCGGGATCCAAAAAAACAGTGGTGGGCATTCCCTCTCCTTTATACGATTCCCCTTTAGCCTTTACAAATTCCAGCCGCCTCTTATCTGTTGGATCGTATGAATTTGCAAGTTTAATGTTTAATGGAACCTGACCCTTAAACGGAGCATTCGTGATATGCTGGTCGCTAAACGATCCTAATGGAGTGCAGAGTACATTCAAAAGATTACCGTAATCTGGTATATCAATAGACCAGCTTACAGTTCCTCCGGGTTGATAGCCATATTGTAATTCGAAAATGGATTCAACAGTATTTGCAAAGGAAGGTGAGAACAATTTTGTCCTCAAATCTGAAAACGAAAGCAAGCTGTATTTTCCCAAGGCAATCAGATCATCGGACGCTTTTTTGGCATTCGTCCAATCTTTTTTGTACATGTACGCATTTGCGAGATAGGCCAAAGCAGATCCTTTTGTTACCCGACCTTCGTCAGCACTCCCCCAACTTGCAGGTAATTTTTGGGAGGCCTGTGTTAGATCTAAAATCACCTGATCCCAAACTTCGCTTTCGGTATTACATGAAGCGGACACTGCAGCTTTATCGGAAACATCGTAGTTCTTAAGGTAAAGTGGAACGTTTCCGTATCGTTGAGCCAAACTAAAATAGGAAAAACCCCTTAAGAATTTTGCTTCACCCTCAAAATAGTCTTTGTCTGTCGTTGATAGAAACCCTCCGGATGAAACAAGTTTCTCAAGCAAAAGATTTGTGCGACTAATTACTTTGTAACATAATCCCCAGGGTGCTGTAACATCACTCTGTGTTGGCGACATGTAAACGTTAAGGTCGTATGGTACTTCATCCAGTTTGGTGATATCTTGGGATACCCGGCCATTAGTGGTAATCCAATTACCAATCCCGGTTTCGATTTGAGAACCATTGAATTCGTGGTATGCACCCAAAAGAAATCCGTAAAAGTCGGATTTCTTATTAAAGAAGTAATTATCAAACGTGGTACCATTCTGCGGATTTACCTCCAAAAAGGAATCGCTACAATTGGCTAGTGATAGTATCACAACCAATACCGTAAAACATTTATATATTTTTTTCATGAATTTGGTTTTATTGTTTTTCAAAAAATAAAGTGCATGTCATCACATGATTTAAAACTGAAGGTTAACACCTGCCAAAAATACACGTGGAACAGGGTATCTGCCAAAATCAACTCCAGTTTGTAATTGATTGGCATCAGCTGATGCAGGAGGACCATCACCGGCTCCGCTTCTATCCTGGCTTCCCACTTCAGGATCCCAACCGGTGTACTTGGTAAAGGTGAACAGATTCTGTGCAGAAACATAGAGGCGTAAACGGGTTAATCCAATCATTTTTGTCAATGAAGCTGGCATTGTATAGCCTATCTGCACATTTCGAATTCTTACAAAATCGCCATTTTCTACAAAGGCGGAAGATAAATATGCATTGGATAACGGAGCATTGTACGAGTTGCGTGGTATTTCATTGCTGGTACCTTTTCCATTCCAGCTATTTAAGAGATCTTTTGAACCATTAATTAATCCTTGTTGTCCTGATAAATGCATGCCGCCATGTGTCCAGGTCTTAGCCATATTGGCTATTTGTACACCCGCCTGTCCTTGCAGAAAGACTGCAACATCAATGTCTTTGTAAGATGCATTTAAGTTTAGTCCAAAAATATATTTTGGCAACCCATTACCCAGTATTGTTCTATCATTAGCATCAATTTTTCCATCCCCATTCAAATCTTTGAATTTACGATCGCCTGGTTTTACTCCTGTAGTCATGCCGCTACTTGCTGCTTCTGCCTCATCCTGGATAATTCCGTCAAAAACATAACCCCAGAAATTTCCAATACGCTGACCGATGACAGACCTCGTTTGCGCTCCATCTCCAATCACATTAATGCTGCTAAAAACATTCGCAGCTCCACCAAGATTTGTTACCGTATTGGTCAGTGTGGAGAAATTTCCATTTGCCGAAAAGTTTACCGAACCAATTTTTTTGTTTAAGCCTAAAGCAATCTCAAATCCTTTGTTTTCCATGGAGAAACTGTTTTTGAGGATTTTATTTTGAAATACGCCCAAATAAGCGGGTACCGGCACTTCCCCTAACAAATCGTCAAGTTTCTTCACATAATAATCTAAGGAAAGGGTAAACATTCCATTGAATAATGTAGCGTCTATGCCC
>Ga0163144_10012315_pt1 | contig 17973 bp, 24 predicted proteins | sample OliLak19BULKMAT1_FD_123175 | JGI IMG/M metagenome (GOLD analysis project Ga0163144, IMG submission 123175) | Freshwater microbial mat bacterial communities from Lake Vanda, McMurdo Dry Valleys, Antarctica - Oligotrophic Lake LV.19.BULKMAT1 | ecosystem: Environmental > Aquatic > Freshwater >...
CAATTCCTCCCCGACGTCTGGCAAGCCCGTCCCATCTAACCCGCGCTGCCACAGGCAACAAATGCCTTTGTCGAGCTGCCGGGGGATGTGGTTCGTGGAGCGGTTACATCGAAAGAACCCCTTCAGCGCCGTGTATCGGCTGTGCCACGACAGAGTGATGGGACCCGTACCGACTAGGAATGCGGCGACGGCCTTGAGCGGTATCTGCGTGACGGACTTGTGTATTCCGACCGTGCGGCAGAAGAATCGGAGGATGTCCTCCGTGGTTTTGCACCGCTCTCCCAAAGTCCTGCGGAAAGTCACGTACTCGGTGACCAGATCGTTGATGGTCATAGCAGATCCTCCAGTCTGAAGTCTGCGACGCAGCGCAGCGCAACCAAGTCGACCTTGGCATAGATGCGTGTTGAATCGGGCGATCGGTGCCCGAGGTGGTCGCCGATCTCCTTCAAAGACAATCCCTGCCCCAGCAGGTGCGTCGCACAGGCATGCCGCAGCACGTGCGGGCCGTAATGGGGCAGGACCAGACCCAGTGCCCGCAAGTGGCGTCTGACGAGGATCCCCAAGGCGCTCGTAGTCACGGGCCGGAATGGTGCCACCAGAGTCAAGAAGGCTTCCCGCCGATCAGTGCGAGGCCGCACCTGTCGCACATAGCGCAGGATCGCGTTGCCCACCGACCGACACAGCGGATAGCTCCGAGGCCTCTGCGATTTGCTGTGGGGAACGTGCAGCATCTCACGCTCCCAGTCGAAGTCCTCCAGGCGCAGGGCCGTGACTTCCCCGGCCCGAAGGCCGTACACCGCCAGCAGCATCAGCAGCGCACGGTTGCGTATGTGAACGGGCTGCTCTCCTTCGGTCGCCGCAAGCAACCGCTTGACATCGCCCCAGGACGGGCTGGTCGGCAGACCTTCCTGCCTGAACACCCGTGGAGCCATAATCCCGACCGCCAGGCCGCAACGACACCAGCCGCGTCTTTCGGCGAACCGGAAGAAGCCACGCAGTACCTGACTCAATCGGCTGACGGTGCTCCGCGCATAGCCCTGCTCGCGAACCCTCTTTGAAAGCATTTGATCCACTTGAACAACGGTGAGCCCCTTCAGCGGGAGACCGGCGTCCGCGCACTCATTGAGAAACTGATGAATCGTCCGACGTTCATACGCGACCGTATTCGGTGATAAGCCACGTTCACGCAACTGGTACTCGCTAAATCGTGCGACGCGATTCGCATATGGCTGTTCGACAACGGCCTCTGGCTGCAATCGTCCGAGGAAGGCCAGCCACCGAATCGCATGACCTTTGAACGCCTTTCGAGCATGAAGGGAAAATCGCATCCCCGGCGACCTGGATCGACGCTGAGCCCAGTGTTTTGCTGTTGCCTCGATCTCGCTTCGGGTGATCAATACACGCGGCCGGTCGGCCAGACTCAAAGTCTTGGCCACCACCACTGTATACATGGCAATGGCCCGCAAGGTGAGTCGAGACATCTGCTGCTTGGCCAGATGCGCAAGGTAACGCAAACGCTCCTCGGCCAATGGGCCATTCTGCAAGCGCGCCACGGTGTGTCGCTTCTCAAAGAGTCGATCAAACATCGTCGTACCTCCAAGGGTTAGAGAAAGGATTGGAGGTCTGACTATATCGGGCGGTTATGTGGTGATGGGCAGTTTGAGCGCGGCCAGTTCTGGCTCACTACCGCAGAGTTCGTGGCTTCGCCGCCACATAACTGTGTTCACAACATAAGTCACATTATGTTGTTGCCAACATAATGTGACGATCCAGACCCAGCTGCGCGATCCCATTGCGATCATCGCCGCTTGCCAGCGGCTGGGCCACGCGGAACCGGTACATGGCAAGTTCAAATTGTTCACGACGGAGGCGACCGGTCATGCCGTGCAACTCCCCGGCTGGCGCTATCCGGTTGTTTGTGACACAACTGCTGGCACCATCGCCTTCGACAACTACGAAGGAAAATGGGGCCAGCGCCAACACCTCGATCAGTTCCTGCAGGCTTATGCCGTGGAGAAGACCAAACTCGAAGCCCGCAAGAACGGCCATAGCGTCAGCGAGCAGCCACTGGCTGATGGTTCCATCAAACTCACTGTTCATGTCTGAGGCTGTGCGTGAACATCATCTAACCAGGAGAAACATGAATACTGAACTGCGCAATCGCTGGTCGATGGAAGCTGCCAGAGAGCTGCAAGGCCGAATCATCGAAGCCGCCAGCTATGTCTTGGATGAGGAGTTCGGAAGTCTGCTGGCCATAGAACTGGACAACGGCACGGTGGCATTTGTCATGCAGGACGATGAAGGCAATGGCCCGGGCGCACTGCATCTTCAAAAGGGAAAGCAGTGCACCATCTTGCCTTGCGTGCGATGAGCCTCTGGTTCATGGCATGACTCTCTGCACATCTACCCACCCAACTGAAAGGAACCGTACATGCAGCCCACACGGCAAGGTGCCAGCACCCGAGCACCCACCATTGAGATCACTGTAAAACCCAGTGGCCAGACCCTCGTCGAAACCAAAGGATTTAGCGGTGCATCATGCCGCGATGCCAGTCGGTTCATTGAACTGGCTTTGGGGTATCGACAAAGCGAACAGCTCACGGCTGAGTTCCATCAATCGTCAAATCAACAGGTTGAGAATCAGCAGCAGGTGTGATACAGCCATCCTGTACTTCTGCCGTTCTGCAAGTTGAAAGTGTTGCCGATTCAAAGGCTCACTGCTTCATCGACTTGAACAACCAACACCCCCCATCTCAATAGAGGAGTTATCACATGACGCTACAACAGCGGCTGGCGGAGTATGTGCGCGCATGTTTCACCGGCCTGTGGCTCGAAAGCCACGAACACGAAGATGCGCTGCGGGAGATCGCACAGATATGCGCTCGCGAGAAATGGAAACTGGCCACATGGAATGTGGCGACTGGTTTGAACGTTGACGGAACGACGGCAGAATCTGAAGGGTCCGGGGGCAGTGACCCACTCGCCGCGATTAGGACGCTCAATGCCTTCGGCAGTGACGACGGCGCAACGCTCCTCGTGCTCGTCAACTTCCATCGGTTTCTGGGCAGCGCTGAGATTGTGCAGGCGTTGGCTCAGCAGATCAGTGCAGGCAAACAGAACCGCACGTTCGTTGTGATCCTGTCACCGATCGTGCAGATTCCCATCGAGTTGGAAAAACTCTTCGCCGTCATCGAGCATGAGCTGCCTGACCGAAAGCAGCTTCAGGAGATCGCTGGCGGTATCGCCACTGACGATGGTGAGCTGCCGAAGGGCCGAGATATGGAGACAGTGCTCGACGCTGCTTCGGGGCTCACGCGCTACGAAGCGGAGAACGCATTCAGCCTCTCGCTCGTGCGGCATCGCAAACTCCAGCCTGATGCCATCTGGGAATTGAAGTGCCAGATGCTAAAGAAAAGTGGTCTGCTTTCGTTACATCGCGGTGATGAGAAGTTCGCTGATCTGGGCGGACTGGAAGCGCTCAAGGCGTTCTGCTTGCGCGCCATGCAACGAAGGTCGAGTGACCCGAAGCATCGTCCACGAGGCGTGTTGCTGCTGTCACCGCCTGGCTGCGGCAAGTCGCAGTTCAGCAAAGCCCTGGGTAATGAGACAGGCAGGCCCACGCTCATCCTCGATGTCGGTTCGCTGATGGGTTCGCTGGTGGGCCAGAGTGAAGAACGCACGCGACAGGCATTGCGCATCGTTGATGCCATGGCTCCGTGTGTACTCTTCATTGATGAGATCGACAAGGCGCTGGCAGGTGTGGCCGGTTCGGGTCAGACCGACTCAGGCGTGTCGGCAAGAATCTTTGGTGCGCTATTGACCTGGATGAACGATCACACCAGCGATGTGATGGTGACGGCCACATGCAATGACATCTCGAAGTTGCCTCCGGAGTTTTCAAGGGCGGAGCGTTTTGATGGTGTCTTCTTCGTTGATCTTCCCAGTGCTCAGCAGCGCCAAGCGATATGGGAAATCTACATTGCAACATTCGGTCTCGATACGAAGCAGACACTGCCCACAGATGACAACTGGACCGGTGCCGAGATCAAAGCTTGCTGCCGTCTGGCGGCACTGCTCGATCTGCCTCTGATAGCCGCAGCACACAACGTGGTGCCAGTCGCAGTGACGGCTGCGGAGTCTGTCGAAAAACTCCGGGGCTGGGCCAGCGGCCGATGCCTGAGCGCCGATCAAGTGGGCATCTATCGGCGCGACCGAAACACGACTGCGGGAAGCAAGTCGCGCAGGCAGGTGCGGGCGAATCCAAAGGACAATTAAATCACTGCTTCTTGCGCCGCTGGTTCGTCAGTCGCATGTGCTCAGCGAGCCGTTGGTAAAACAGCGCCACATCTTCTCTTGACAGTTTTGATGGCTCATAAGCCAGCCATTTCGGTAGCGCCTTAGGCTCAAGCACCCACACCAGCTTGCCTGAGCTGGTGGGTTCGATGAACCAGCCGGGAAACAGGACGACAGGCCGGATCGGAATATCCATTCGCCCGGTTGTTTCCTCGATGATTCGCCGAACTGTTGCAACGGCTGCCTTGACCTGCCGAATCGGTCCCTCATCCCACTGCCCGCCATCGACGGACACACGATCGCCATCATAACGCACGATGGCCTCACCCTTGGCTGGCTTGCTCCTGGTCTTCGTCTCTAACACGAAGATGCCGCCAGGACCAACTAGGATGTGGTCGATGTTGAATTCACTGCCGCTGGAGTCACGCTCAACCAGATCGTGCAAGACGAAGTACCCGAACTCGCGAAGACGTTCGAGGTATTGCCCCACGGCCTTCTCACCGCGAAGGCCCAGCTTCATGTGCTTTAAGTCGCTTATCGCCTTTAGAAGCTTCCACCCGCAGAAACCAATCACCGGCACAGCAACAATCGTCATCATTGCCGGTGAGCGAGGAAGCCGAAACAGAGAGATCGACCATTCATAAGCGACGAGCATGAGAACGAACGCGCCCATCAGGCACCACTGCATGACCCGGTCAATGATGGCGTCATCAAGCATGCGCTCAAGTGACTCGCCAGGATTCGGCAATGGATCAAGCAGGATGGGATCCTTCTTCGCGTTGGGTACTAGTTTCATGTCGCCTCCGGAGTGATAGAAAAAGTGCGAACAATCCCGATTCAAAAAAACCGTATTGCGCGAGCTCTCGTGCAACCCGGGTTGCCGGGAACGCCATGAGATTAGCAACGGTGAATCTACAAGTCGATAACTCGTTTTACGAAGGAGAACAACCATGCCTCGCGATAAGCCCACGGTCGTCATCAGTGTTCACGGCGGCCTCGTTCAAGATGTGTTCTGTGCAGAGCCTGAGACACGCGTCATCCTGATCGATTGGGATCAGGAAGGTCAGAGCCTTGGACTCCCGGGGGTCGTCGAAGTGCAGTGCGATGGTAAGTCCGTGATTGCATCTGTCGTGGAGTATGGGTCGGCCAGCTTCGACGCGATGAAAGACACGGATGTCGCACGTGCGCTGGAAGCAGCATATCTGCACGGTCAACTCGACAAGCCTGTGATCGAGTTTTGACGAAACATCAATCCACCAGAACACTCAAAGGAGATTTCCATGACCACAACATTGGAAGAGCCACCGGTGCGCCCGCACGCTGACTCCACGCCAACAGTCCACGGAGACCGGCTGCGGCGCTTCGCTGCAGCCATGCGCTTAAGTTTTACATGGTTCGGTGTCCGCAAAACACTCACGCCGCAGCAGAAGGAACAAGCTGCTGAATCGTTCGGGGCGGAGGGGAATTATTTGTCTGCCGGAAAGAAGCTCATCGACACCAAGCACCCTGCGTTCAAGGCTGTGACATCAATGCGCAGCCGCATCGTGTCGTACTGGCGCGGCGTTTCACTGCCGTTTCCGGAGCCGGGGGTTCGTCTGATTCGGCAGGATGATGTGAGTGTCGTCGATCACAGACTCAGTGAGATGAAGGCAGACCTGCTCGATACTGTGATCGAACTAGACCGTGAATTCGCTGACTTGAAACTGGCGGCCAGGCAAAGACTGGGACAACTTTTCAACGATGCCGATTACCCGTCGTCACTGCGTGGACTGTTCGACGTGGCTTGGGACTTCCCGAGCATCGAGCCACCGGCCTACCTTCAGCAACTGAGCCCGCAACTTTACGATCAGGAATGTGAGCGCATCACATTACGGTTCAACGAAGCGGTGCAACTTGCCGAACAGGCGTTCACCGATGAACTGGGCAAATTGGTGTCGCATCTGAGCGAACGGATCACCGGTGCTGAGGATGGTAAGCCCAAGGTGTTTCGCGACACGGCCATCACGAACCTCACCGAATTCTTCGAGCGGTTCAAACATCTGAACATACGGTCGAACGAACAGCTTGATCAACTGGTGAATCAGGCGCAAGGCATCGTTCGCGGTGTGCAGCCGCAGGCACTGCGCACCAGTGAAGGCCTACGTCAGCGGGTGTCGAAGCAGCTCGCCGGTGTGCAGTCTGCGCTGGAAGGACTGCTGGTGGATCGGCCGCGTCGACGCATCATTCGGGGCGGAGGTACGGAAGGAGAAACGTGATGGAACTGATCATCAACGAAGCAGGTGACGTGCGGTGCATCTACGACGAGGCGATTGATCTGGCGGCGCTGGGGCAACTTCACATCACGCGGGTCAGTCATGTGGAGCCTGATGCTTCCGGAGGGTGGTGGGCGGACATGGCCCCCGTGGGCGGGCCGAAACTGGGTCCGTTCGTGAAGCGAAGCGATGCATTGATGGCGGAGCAAGCTTGGATGGTTCGTCATCTCATGAGCGACAACCGAACGTCTTAAAAGTTGTGCCGTCCTGCATCAGGCTGATGTTACTGATCTCCGCCCCATCGTGACAGAAAGACTTAAAAGTCATCTCATCTCAATGGAGTGCGGGTTGTTCCTGCACTCCAATCAAATTCATTCAACCAAAGGAATTTCCCCATGAAAATCTTGTTCCTCAACAATGGTGGTGGCGGCTTCGCTGATTATGTCGAAACCGCCCAAGGCACCCCCATCGAAACCTTCCTCACGCAGCAGGTACACGGGTACAAACCCGGCGACCTGCTCATCCGCGTGAATCGTCAGCCGGTGGCTAAAGACTACATCCTGCAAGATGGCGATCGCGTGTCTGCTACACCCATGAAGATCGAAGGCGCTGTGTGCCGCAAGCCGCATGAACATTTGAAACGGCGAGTTCACAGCCGGTGGAATCGTGTCATGCACTACGGCGCGGCATGAACCCACGCTGATCACGCTGTCGTCACGGGCACTGACAAGTTCCAACGCGGACTTGTCAGTGCCCGCTTTTAATTGGGCGATTCGTTCTGGAGCCACATCTTCCGGGGTCATGTTCCGGAGGCACATTCCGGGGGAACTTTCGGGGGAACTTCCGAGGCAACTTCCGGGGGCAACTTCCGGGGGCAAGGAGACAATCATGCGACAACGATCTGTGCCATCGCCCACGCTCCCATGGCGTGTGGCCTTGTGGATTCGTGATGCCTTAGTCGCTGGGCAACGAGTGCGTGAAGGTCAATGCGCTGTTGATCCTCATGCACTCTACACATCAATCAAACGCTGGCAGCGACTCGCACGACACATACAAACAGCTCGACTGCGGCAGTGGCCCGGCGCACTCACAAGACTCAAAACTGAACTTCAGTTCGCGCTTCGCAATCTGCAGATTGAACTTGATGCCACCAAGCGATCTATCGGACAGCGCGATGAATCGGCAATCGCTTCCATGAAGGATTTGCTGGCCGACCTTGAGCAACTGGAGGATGAATTCGGTGGCGGGTGCTGGACATTTGACGGACCTACCGGCGTTTTGAGTGTCACTACAGAGCCGATCACTCTCGAAGACATCGAACTAGGGCCGTTTGCGATTCGATTGACGACTTCACGCTTGTCAGATGTCAATCATCAGCGTGCATATTCCATCGAAGCACTGGAGCCCAATCCTGCCGAAGGATCAAGCAACGTCAGCCATCCCCATGTCAGCGATGAAATCCTCTGTGAAGGCGATGCTTCATCTGCGATCAAGAGCGCACTTGAGCAAGGCCGAATCGCTGATTTCTTCCTGCTCGTGCGCAGCGTACTCACCACTTACAACCCCGGCTCGCCTTATGTGGCCCTTGATCGCTGGCATGGTGGCACCTCGTGTCACGACTGCGGCAACCACGTCAGTGACGATGGCCGTAGTTATTGCGAAAGGTGTAGCGACGAGTTCTGTTCCAACTGCACATGGATGTGCGAAAGCTGTCACAGCTATTTCTGTGGCCGCTGCTCGGTCACCTGCCAGTGCTGTGATGAGTCGTGCTGCACAGGCTGCATAAGCGTTTGTTCCGCGTGCCATTCCTCCACCTGTGAAAGCTGCCTCGAAGATGGCACCTGCACCAATTGTCGAGAAAGGAACCCAAATGAATCAGAAGATGAATCAGACGATGAATCCACCTCCGGAAGTGTCGCCGCCATCGAACATGATGGTGAAGGAACACGGGGCGGAGGAGACAATGAGGAAGAAGAGAACTGCGACAGTGAAGACTTCCGACTTCCAGACGCAGGCGAGGAAGAAGAGCATCCGGGGGCCGATCCTGCGATTCTCGCCTTATGCCTGGGCGAAGCTGCTCGCGTTTCGTGACTACGGATCTACTGAGATCGCAGGCTTTGGTGTTGCTCATGGTGATGACCCGCAGCTCATCGAAGACTTCATGACCGTGAAACAATCTTGCAGCGCCGTCACGGTGGCCATGTGCGACGAGGCTGTTGCTGACTATTTTGATCAGCAGGTTGATCGAGGTCTGAGGCCCGAGCAATTTGCACGCGTTTGGCTGCATACCCATCCAGGAAGCAGTGCTCAGCCCAGTGCCACCGACGAAGCGACTTTTGAGCGCGTGTTCGGTCAGTGTGACTGGGCCATCATGGCCATCTTGGCTTGCGGCGGTCAGACCTATGCCCGCCTTCGCTTTGGAGTCGGCCCCGGTGGACAGATGCTCATTCCCGTGCAAGTGGATTTTGAGACGCCGTTTCCCATGTCTGATCACGATGCATGGCAGAGCGAGTACGAACACCATGTCATTGCCGAGCCTCAGATCAGATTGCGCCATCTTTTTGGAGAGCATCACAGAGTGCGAAGAGATGCGCGGGAGCGTGATGCAAGCGAAGTTGGCAGTCGCAACCACCAAGCTCCAAGTTGGCAAGATGAAGAGACATGGGACATCTTCGACCTCAATGACATGGAAGCGCTGGCTGAACTGGAAGCAGAACTTCACCACCGACAAATCGAAGAAGCCATGCAGCAAAGCAAGGACGAAGACTTTGCTATTGGAACATCGCCAGAACTTGTCCCAGGAAACGGAGGTGTATTTTGATTCACACCGATCGTGATCTGAGACAACGATCACTTGTCCCTCCGCAAGCACTCGCTGAATGCTCAGCAACCGTCATTGGTGTAGGCGCTGTGGGCAGGCAGGTTGCGCTGCAACTGGCGGCCGTAGGCGTGCCTCATATTCAACTCATCGACTTCGATGTGGTTGAACCGGTGAACCTCGCAGCTCAAGGCTACCTCGAAGCAGATTTAGGCCTCATGAAAGTTCAGGCCACAGCGATGGTCTGTCGTCAGATCAATAGTAATGTCGAGATTGTCGCGGAGCCGGAGCGCTTTCGGCGCAGCAGAACTCAGGTCGGCAATGTGCTCTTCTGCTGTGTGGACAGCATCGACACCCGCAAGATCATTTGGGATGCGGTAAACGAACTGGTGAAGTTTTTTGCTGACGGCCGCATGAGCGCCGAGGTGATCCGTGTGCTCACAGCGGCGGACCAGGCGAGCAGGCAGCATTATCCAACGACACTGTTTCCCGGCACCGAGGCGCATATGGGCAGTTGTACGGCTCGTTCCACAATTTTCGCCGCGAACATCTGCGCTGGCCTGATCGTCAGCCAGTTCTCACGTTGGCTGCGCAGGATGCCGGTGGACAGCGACCTCACAATGAATTTGTTGGCTAGCGAACTGACGCTTGCAACACCACCTTGAATGCTTCGATGCTGTTGTTCAAAAAAGGGTGCGCTGACATCGCTTTCGTCGGAACAGAACAGGAACACCCACAATTAGTGATATCAGTGTGGTCGGTTCAGGTACTGCAGTTCCCGAAATTTCATTGAATTCAAGTGCAATGTCCCCGATGGTGATTCGACTGGGATCATTTTCGCCTAAGAAAATGGCAATGTCAGTGGCGTCAGCGTAAACGGAACCGGTTAAGAGGGGGTTGAATAGCACGATGCGAGTTTCGCTAGCTTGGTCCATGACTAGAAACAGATTGCCGAAACTGTCATAAGCCATCCCCATCTCGGCACTGGCAATGACGCCAAACGGTGAGAGATCGGACGGGCCAAGCAGTAGTGAAGGTACGCTTGCCAATGAAGGATCACTGAGATAAACGGCATTGGAACTCGCACTTCCACCCGCATGATCTGCAGTAAGTATGGCGCCATCTGCGCGCCTGGTGAGGTCAGCGTCCAAATCCGTAAATGGCGAGTCCGCGTGCAAAAGCGTGAGCGTCCCATCGCTATTCACCCGAAAAAGTTGCTCACGTGAATCTGGATTGCCTGTGAGGGCCACATAGATCGTACCTCCCGTGCCGGGCGTAATCCCGGACTGGCGTATCACGTCAAGATGGCCCGCCGCCGCTTGGAATGCTGCACGGGACGTGTGCAGCGAAAGCGCCGCCGTGGAAGGATCAACCTTGACGATGTTCGAATCTCCAACAGCGACATAAACGAACCCGTCGTCCCCTACAGCAACAACAGGTTGTGAAATAGAAGATCCAGTGACAGCCTCAATGGCGGCGCGAGTGGCTATGACGGAAACGGATGAACCGTTCCATTTCAGCAGGTGACCACCTTCGGTGCCAGCGATGTTGGTGTTCGTGGTGAAATAGAGGTTGCCAGCGGAATCGAACGCCATCCCTGCACCAACAAATCTCGCACTCGAGTCACCGGTGGCAGCAAGAATCTGAGCGGATGGGACGGCGACTGAAATCGCTTGGGTGTTTTGATCAATCCGGAGGATGTTGTTCGTTGAACCCTCCAGCACAAACAAATCTCCCGTCGCCTGGAACGGCACAAGGCCGCTGGGCAGTGCCGCTGCATCTTGAACAACCAATACTGCCAGCAACATTCCAATAGCACAGATATGCAATCGTCGTTCTCTCATCACTTTTCACTCCTATCAATAGGTAGAAATAGTCCCTGCCCCAATCACGACCTGAACACCATCCTACTGTCCTTCAAAGAATGAACAAGCACTTTCTATGTTTTAGTCTGGTCCGATTCGTCGTCCAAACCATGCACTGCTTTTTGACGGCGGACTTCGGCTAGCTGAACTGCCTTCTCTTTCAAACTGCGTTGACGTGACTCCGGCGTTCGGAGTCGCGTAGCGCGATCCGTCTTATTCCATTTTCCCCCACCAAAGGAGTATTACCATGACCCAACGTGAATTGAACCGAGCCGTTGCCCGTGCTACCGGCGAATCTGTCAGTGAGATCGAGCACATGGGATTCAGCGAACTATCCTCGCTTGATGACATGGGCGACCGTGATGAACCAGCCATCCTCGATTGGGATGCGCTCGAAGCGCAGTTGGCATGTGAGGATCCCGATGGCGAGCCACCGCTACTTGCCGTGGCTTGATGCGCGATTCATCAGCCAGATGCGCATTTGTGTACGCCGATGTCTGTCGGCGAAATCAAGATCGACTTTGTTTGCGGACTTCGTTTGATTTGAAGTCTGATCGCTTCACCACTTCTTTATCTTCCGTGCCTTTCTTTCCAACAGTCTTCCTTAACTTTTGAAGGAGCCTTGTATGTCTCAACTGATTCAACCCGTCACCACCTTGCTCATCGGTATCGCGATGACGATCTACGGCATCGTGCATGCCATCGTGCAGTTCCCCGATCCTATAGCGTTCACCAAGCTCATCGCTAATATGCCTGCGGTCACCGCTGTGCTCATCTTCATCCTTGGCCTTGTCGCCTTCGCAGCAGGCATCGTGCTCATCGTCCTGGGCATCCGCAACACGCGACGCCGCTGGCGTCGCTTTGGCCAGATCGCCCGCCACATGGGCGACTCAACGCGCTATGACCACGACAACGGCGATGGCTGGGACCCCGCCTATCGCTGATGTGCATTGGCAGTTACTACTTTGGAACCACTTCACATGTACGGAGAAAGTACCCATGGCCAAGGCCATTCCTTTGATTCTGGTTTTCGTCGCCCTCTACTTCATCACCCGTTGCGATCAGCAGCAGGCGATTCGGCAGAGTCGTATTACAACCACCGTTTCCATAGCGGGAACACACTGATCAGGATTCTTGTCACTCTCGTCATCTGCCTGCTTGTATGGATACTGGTAAGGGGGCTGTTTTCAAGTGCGCTACCTGAACGATCAGCACCGACGATCGAGCAGATTCAACCGCTTGCTTCACTCATGACGAGTCGTGTGGTGGTCACTGATGTTGTGATGACATCGATCACTGGTATGACAGGTGAACTCAGAGCTGCGGTCATCGTTCGTGGTGATGCATTGATCACCGTCGATTTGAGCAAGGCCAGAATTGAAGTGTTCAATCACGACGCAAGAGAGGCAAAGATCATCCTGCCGCCGCCACAGGTCATCAGTGCCAGAGTCGATCACGAACAGACCCGAATCTTCAGCATCCAGGCAACGGGTCTCTGGGCCATCGTAAGCAGCGACGATGGCCAGGCTGTCCTGATTGATCAGGCGATGCAGTTGGCGCAGCAGTCGATCACGAAAGCAGCAAGTGAATCACCAATGATCGAACAGGCGCGAAGCCGGGCAGAGACACTCATCTGTTCATTTTTCGCAAACTCATTGCAATGGAACGCGACCGTGCAATGGGCCGACCTGCCGGATGAGCCGTAATTGTCCTCACCTGCCCCGGCCGCCACCTGGTGGCCGGGGCAGGAGGACCGCGGTCAAGCGCCAAGGCCCCAGAAGTCGAACCGCTTTTTTACCTATTGGAAACGCGCCATCGTTCATACGTCAACGGATCGTGCATTCGTGGATGTATGAGAGACACCGATATCGATTCCATCGCTTTTAGAAGCCCACTTCAACGGATTGGGTGCACAACAGCTTTATGCCCCAGGCTATTGAGAATGCCGACCACGCCTGCTGCATCGGCTTCGAACTTGAGAACGCTCAGTTCAAACAGATGCCTGGTGCCGATCGCGAAGCCGAGATTATCGCTGCCGTAGATCAACGTGTTGATTCCAATCCAGTGAAAGCGATCCTTGCGCCGGACAAAGAGTGGTCCGCCGCTGTTGCCGGGATTGATTGGTGCATCGGTTTGAACGAATTCCAGCTTGTCATCGCCGCGCATCTGACTGATTCTTCCGAACGTGTGCGTTGCCTCTAAGCCGTACGGCGACCCCACGGCGACAGTGTCTTCGCCGATGACCAGTTGATTGACTGCTTCGGACATCGGTTCAAGCAGCACGAAATCCACGCCTTCTCTCAATCCGGTAGCATCGACCTCCAGAATGGCCAGGCCCGTGCCTTGGAGGCCTGCTGCTGGAATACAGGCGTAAGTGACGCGTCGACTCACACCCGTGATGAATTTCACCTGAATTTCAAAACTCACAATGTCAGGAACGTCGTCGCTCTGTGAGCCCGAGGCTGCAAGACCGTCCAGATTCAGGCAATGCAGATTCGTTCCCAGCAAAAGCTTGCCATCTCGAATTAACAAGGGACAGGTCGATCCCTGTGCGCCACCCTGATCGCGACCAAACAGCTCGTCATCCTCATTCCAGGACGTATAGACCATCGGCGAACACATGCTCAGTTGTTTCATGCTCAGACCTATTTCCAATGGAACAATTGCGACTGGCCCGTTCAGCCCAGCGATGGGTGGTGGAACGGAGGCTTGGGACTGCGATGGCTCATCTGAGATCGCGCAGAGGGCGTAGGTGACCAGACAAGCCCAGGCATAGCGACTCCACCATGTCGAAAGACGCTTCGTTGCCTCTCTTGAACTGGTTGGACGCAGCCATCGCAGATGTCTTCGCATGGCTACTTTCCAAAGCGAACTTGAGATAGGACTTGCTTGCGGGGTCAGAACGTTTGAAAAGCAGTATGAAGCGATGGCAGCAAAGGCAAGCAACCATGTGCCAACGAACATGACCACATGAAATCCATCGGGGGTCAACCTGAGCCATCGAAGAAGCACCGCGAGCCCCCATCCTGCGAGCATGCCATAGGCGACTTCCTGCCAGTCGGGATGGCTTGAACTGCGACGAACATTTGCGGCAGTATGAGCAATGGCACTGCCGAGTCCCAAGGGCAATCCGATGGCGATGATCCACAAAAGCATGCACACCATCTTTCACTGGCCAGCGCAGCCAGAGTCCTCTGGCTAAAGCGGCTCTCATTCTGCTCAGCAATGCCAAGCCCCCTTGGATCATGTGAAAATGAACGAACGATCTATTTGCCTGCAATGACCTTGATGATCAAGACAACAATGCCGACCGACACCCCGATGAACAGCAGATATCCCAGCCAACCTGCAGCCATGGCCCCAAAGGCCTCGCTAACAGATCCACCGCCAGCAAGGACCAGTGCACCGATGATCAGGAGCACGCAGCCACACCCTTCGCCATCATTGCTTGATGCCATGTCGCGGCTCCATAGTTCGCTGCTTCACGTGAATCTGGACTGATCCTAGCTTGATCGCATTTCGATATCAAGCCCTTACTGCCCTGACCATCTTGGCCATGGCCAAGAGCATGTACAGCGCGGCGTACCGTCAACTCATCGCAGCAGTCGTCAATGCGCGCAAGAAAGCCGGCTTGACTCAGCGCGATCTGGCTCAGCGCCTTGACAAGCCGCAGAACTATGTTGGACGCGTTGAAACTGAACAGCGGCGACTGGACTTCATCGAACTGCTCCAGTGGCTGGCTGCGTGTGGAGTCGAAGTGGAAACTGAGGTCCTGAAGCTGGCGAGAGCGATCGGCAGCAAGTGGCCCAAAGGACAACGCCGAAAGACCGGGCGCTTGTCATCGGCTGGATGAACGTGCATTGCCGAAATCGATGAACTTTGAGCTGACGCGATCTTCGGCTTCGACTCGCCGGGCCGCGTCGTCGAGAAATCGAAGACCTATCTGGACAACACCCGCCCCGTCACGCACGAGGAGTACACCTCGCTCGTCGCCACCGGTTTCACCTTCCCGAAAGGCAGGCAACTCGACAACACTTTCGATGCGCTCTACCGTAGAACAGATGTGGCCGAGGTTGGCGGAGCTTCGGGGCGTTTTCTTGCCGGGGAAACTTCCGGGGGCGCTTCTCGCGTTACTCGCGTTTGCGATTGTCGGCCTGCGGCTCAGGCATCCGCGCAAACCGCGACCCATCTTCCGCGATCAACGTGCTCCCGCTGGCAATGTGCGCCTCCAGTTGCGCCGTCGGCATCCAGCCGACCATCCGCGTGTGCATCTTCTGCAAGTCGTCGATTAACTTGAGGTCACTCGCCCCCGGCATCGCCGTGCGAATATGGATCAACACGCGCGGCTGAGGCAGATTGATCGCTTGCGCAGGATGGTTCGTTCGCGTCAACATGGAACCTCCGGAATTCATAGCCGCGACCACCCGCGTGAACGCCGGGTAACGCTTTACATCAGCGGCGGAGCTCCATAACGCGCCCCCAACTCTCAAATACCTCGCCTGCGATGGAAAGAAGCCGACCCGCACCCTCGTATCGCACGATCGTTTGACCCTCTATGGTGGTCCTCTTCTTTCGAGTCGATTTCTTATAGAGTTCGGCCACAAGGACGGCGGTGGCGCCAGCAGTTGCGAATATGCCTGCGACGAGTGGTCCGCCGGGAACACCTGCGATGATCGTAAGGCCAGAAAGCAGGGCTGCCGCCCGTCCAAGATCGTCGCCGTCGAAAACTGACGAAACGGCGGCCGCCCCAAATTTGTTCATCCACTCTTCGAAGGCACCAAGAATCCTCAACTCGGCTTGAATGATGGTGATTCTCGATTTTCCGGCCTTTGGTAATGACTTGAGTTGCAACTCGGACACTTTCACGACGTTTGACGCCATCTCGTCAAGTGTAGGATCGCCGAGTTTACGGACTTTCGCTTGGTGTGTGCGGGCCTCAACTAAAGACGCTTTCGCCTTGTTCACGATTGCGTCGATGTCACGCTCCTCTTTCGCGATTTGGGCGATTGCAGCCGCCGCACGTTTCGCGAATGTTCTACGGAGATCTTGGATGGTCAGGTCAAGACACTGAATCATCGAGGACACCTGGCGCTGAAGTTGAGACGACGCGCCTTCGAGGGCGATCTTGGCTCTGACAACGGCGTCATCGTAGCGTTGACCGACGTTTTTTCGCATGTCGACCTCTTTCTGCGAGACCGTGGTGGCCTACCCCATGTTTAATCAATCTACAGGTTGGACATCCCACCCGTCCCGCCATTTTATCTGCAAGCCGATTGTGAAGCAAGACTTCTTAATTAAGTCATCAACGAGGGGTCTGGCCACAGAGTGGGGCGCGATTGTGGGTAATGTCGATAATGGACTTATGTCTCGGCTTGAATGTCGAGATGGTAGACAACCTTTAGTGGCAGGTAACCGTTCGGCCATCCTTTCAATTACCCACAAGTTCCGCTTCTTCTCGGAGGCAGTAACCCAGATGAATGTCAACGAGCCGGGTGAAGCCTCGCCAGAGGACCATGTTGCCTGGAGGCCGGTCGCTGGTTCGTGAGAGGTAGCCACCCAGTCGTGCCACGGCATGGAGGTAGTGTGAAACAGTGCGCTTGGGCTTTGGTGGTGGTTTGGGATCGACGCGGTCGAGTAGTCTTTGTTCCGTGTCTGTGAACACCAGGCCTGCCGGTGTCTGTGGTGCTGTGCGATTGATCATGCACAGCCAGAAGACGCGCCAACTCACCATGCAGAAGACCGCGATGAGATTGGTCAGTCGTGATGCGGTGCGAAGCCTGGCATCCTCGGCCTTGCAGCCTGACTTGAGGATTTTGTGGAACGTTTCGATCTTCCATCGCATCGCGTACCAGTCAAGTTTCTGGGCAGCTTCCTGCATGCTGGTGACAGGCAGATTGGTCAGCAGTTTCCACTCGATGCGCTGGCGACCTTTGGGACGAGTCGTTTCTCGCGCGTGGATCGCCGTCAGAGACAGAGCCGGGTATCGCTTCTGTTTGCCGATGGGAGGCAGGACCATCATCTGGCGGAATCGGACCTCCAGTTCCACCTCGATGGACTTGCCGTGATCATCGGTGAGTTGCACCACGTGGATATCGCGATCAGCTTTTCTCATCTGCGTCGCAATCGTGGTGTTGCCGGTGACCGCCAGCCGATCCACGCAGGTGCGAACGAGGAAGTGAGTGCTCAATTGCTCTGCGGTACAAAACAACTCGAAGATATCGCTCTCGCGATCGCCGATGTGCACACAGCGCTGCGGGGCAGCGAGCAGGTCGGTCGCCTGCCTGAGATTCTGCAGCCAGCGGTAGCTCTCCTTCTCTTCGATGGGCACCCTAGTGGCGTTGACTTTGCCACGCAGCGCATTGGTGCCTTTGAACTTCTTCCGCGTCCAGAACTTGACTGCCGCCAGCCCCAGTGGCAGGCCTTGCGTGGTGACGACCAGACTCGAGTGCATCAAGAGCCCACAGACCGTGTGCAGGCGTGGACGACCGTTGGAATCGCAGCTTACTGCGGTCTTGCGGGTTTTGCCGATGGCCTGGATGCGGGTCCGCTGGAATGAGAATTCAGTCGTGTCATGCAGCACCAGATTCAGGCCCGGCGCATCAGCGAATCGTATTCGCGTCGCCTGGAAATGGCCTTCAAAGATGGCGGCTTCATTCACCCGCGGGTTATCCAGAAAACGATACGCCGCCTTGGTCGCCGCCCAGTCCTGACACGCCAGCGGAATTGCCTGACCCATGCGGCTGGA
>Ga0163144_10012316_pt1 | contig 17971 bp, 15 predicted proteins | sample OliLak19BULKMAT1_FD_123175 | JGI IMG/M metagenome (GOLD analysis project Ga0163144, IMG submission 123175) | Freshwater microbial mat bacterial communities from Lake Vanda, McMurdo Dry Valleys, Antarctica - Oligotrophic Lake LV.19.BULKMAT1 | ecosystem: Environmental > Aquatic > Freshwater >...
AGCCGCAGAGCCCGCACCCGTGGAGCTTTCGCGGCTGAATCAGGGCGAACGCCCCACCGATCGCAACAAGGCTTACCAGGCCACGATGTTGCCACAGGCCGCCGCCGGCTACCGCTGGGCAGTGTTCACGAGCACGCGCCCCTACGGCAACACGCTGAACCTTGCGAGTCAGGAAGACTACTCGAACACCGCAGGCTACACGCCCATGCTGGATTTCAGAAAGATCCAAAGCATGTTGTGGGTGGCCGCGGTGGACGATACTCCGAGTGGCAACACCGACCGCAGCCATCCTGCGTTCTTCCTGCCCAATCAAAATTACGACGAGAACGCGGCCAACGGCTTCGTCAACGAGCGCGCCTACTGGGTAGCGGAAGCATGCCGGCCCGTTGGAACCGACGCGGGCTCTAGTTGCGACGTCGATGAGGATTGCTGCGGTGGCGTGGACAAGACTGCGGTTTGCCGCATCGACGCACCAGCGCAGATCCCTCCGACCCGTCATTGCGCGGCCGTTCCGGACGCGAACACTTGCGTTCCCCAGGGCATGGCGTGTGGTTCGACCGACGAATGCTGCGTCGGCAACGTGTGTGACGACGGCCTTTGCGTCAAACCGCCGGCATTCGCGAAGTTCGAGCCAGCCAACTTCGAGCGCATCTACGAGTCGAATTGTGCCGCCGGCCAAAAGGTGGAATGGACGTTCTTCGACTACAAGGCCAGTGTGCCGGCGGTGGGAGGCAAGCTGGAGTTTTTCGTGGAGTCTGCTGACCTTGCGAACGCGTTTCAGACTCTACCGGTGGCGCCCGTCCCGGTGACTACGCCTGGAGTCGCGCTGATTGGTCAGGAAGACCCGCCCGGCGCGCCGGCTATCTGGACGCGAAAGGCCATGCAAGCTCCGCTACAAGCGGCCTCCGTGGTCTCGCGGAAGTTCCTGAAGCTGACGATCCGTTTCATCCCCAATCAAAGCGGCGTGGCTTCTCCGGTCCTCACCGACTGGCGTCAGTCGTTCAGTTGTCCGCCTGGGGAATGACATGCGCCATGCGGTTTGGTTCGGCCTGCTGCTGCTGACCGTCGTTCCTGCTGCGTGCTCCGGCGCCGATGAGCGCCCTACGCCGGTCAGAGTGGGCGGCAGCTCCGCCGGTAGGTCTTTCGCCAACGCCGGGCAGAACGAGGCATCCGCTGGAGATGCGGCCTACGGAGGCGCTAGTCCCTCAGGTGGCGGCAGCGACGCTGGAGTCGGTAACGTCGCGAACCTTGGCGGCCTGGGGCCGGTGAACACCGGCGGCAGCGGAGTGGCCGTGCCCGCTCAATGCGACGCCGCGCGGGCCTGGGGAAACCCCCTACCCCTCACGGAAGTCAGCACGCCGGGAGCCGACGAAACCCTGCTCGCCCTCACGCACGACGAGCTCACTTTGGTCTTCAGCCGCGACACGGCGCTGCTAGTGGCCGACCGCACTAGCAAGACGGGCGAGTTTAGCGCTCCCGTCGCTGTGAGTTTACCTGTCGGCTACACGCATCAACGTGGGCTTGGGTTGAGCGCTGACGGCCTTCGGCTGTTGGTCGTGAGCGACACCGGCGATGCGCTGGCTGACGTTCGCCGAAGCGAGCGCGGGGCAGCATTCGTGGGCCCAGTCCATTTGGCCGACTACTCTGCGGTGAACACCAACGCGTACATGGTGGGCGCGCAGCTATCGTCGCCGGTGCTCGCGCAAAGTGACGACGCGCTCTACTATGTGCTCTTGGCGGGTGACGAATCGTCCGTGTATCGTGCTCCTCGCGAGGGGCTCTTCGTGCCGCCCCCCATGCCCGAGGGAATGGCTTCTACGTTGGGCGGCACGGGTGGACACGCCAAGCTCATTCACAGCGTCTCGGCGGATGAGAGGTCGATCTTCTTCTTCGACGAAGCGAAGGGGCACCCGGTGGGGCTGTGGCGTACTCGGGACGGAGCGCCTTTTTACGATCCGGTCGACTTTATGGATCGCGAGAACGTGTTCGTGAACGCCGACTGCGACAGCTTGTACGCCACCCACGCGACGGCGGGCTCGCTCGATATTTTCAGCGAAACCCCGGAATAGCCTGGGATCGCCGGGCGGGGGTGTGGTAGCGAGTGGCCTCGCTTTCAGGAGACAACGATGAAAATGCGAGGGTGTAAGCTCGTTTCGTGCACGGTTCTGCTGGGAATTTTTGCGTCGAGCCAGGCCGCCGCGCAAATCGCCCCCAGGCCTACACCGCCGGTGCCGCCTGCACCGGTGCCCCCCACCCCTGCGCCCCCTGCTCCTCCACCGCCCGCGCCCGCGCCCGCGCCACCCAAGCCCGCACCGCCCGCTCCGCCGCCTGCTCCAGCGCCTCCCCCCGCGCCTGGTCAGCCGCCTGCTGTGACGCCGCAGCCTCCGGGCGCCGCACCTGCGCCCCCTCCGCCTCCCGCCGACGCGCCGCCCGTGAATCCGGCGCTGGTTCCTACCGACGCGACCCCGGGAGCGGCGTCTGCGTCTGCGTCCGCGCCAGTGGCCGAGCAGGCTGCGGACCCGGAGCTGGATTTGCCGCCCCCAGCGAGCTACGTCGAAGGCGGCGACGCCTGGTACGACGCGGTCGAGTTTTCCGCGTTCATCGACGCTTACTTGAGCGTCAACTACAACCTGCCCAAGCCTCAGACCGGGCTCAATGGTCAGCGCGCGCACGACACGGCCAACGGCTTCGCCCTTTCGTGGGCAGGTGTGAACGCGAGCTACCCGGCCGACCCGGTGGGCGCCACTTTGAGTCTGCGTTTTGGACCGACGGCGGAGCAGATAGCCGGCGGTTGCTTCGGGCCCACGACCACTGCCTGTGACTCCGAGTTCGGGCTGGAGTTTCTCAAGCAGGGTTTCGCGTCATGGAAGCCAGGCGGCGCAGATAGCAAGGTGACGCTGGATTTCGGTAAGTTCGACACGCCGTACGGCGTGGAAGTTTCCGAGAGTCACTTGAACCTCAACTACACCCGCAGTTTTCTCTACACGCTCGCGCAGCCGTTATTCCACACCGGTCTACGCGTCGGCGTTGCACCGGCAGAGGCGTTCGACTTTAAGGTGTTGGCGGTCAACGGCTGGAACCGCAGCGTCGACAACAACATTGGGAAAACCTTCGGCGTCCAAGGCACCTTTCATGTCCCCGGCGCAGAAGGTGGCGACGTGCTGACCGCTTCGCTCGGCTACATGGTCGGGCCCGAACGCGATGACACCGTGGTCGTCGAATGCCCGGCGGGGGAAAAGTTCGCTCCCGACGCGCGGACGGGTTGTGTAGCCGACGCCGGTTCGGCTGGCGAAAGTGGCACCGTGGACCGCGCCAGCTCCAACACCGAGGGCTTGCGGCACCTACTGGATCTCGTCGTCACCGCGAACCCCATCGAGCAGCTGCGACTGGTTCTGAACGCAAACTACGGACTCGAGATGCAGCGCAACGAGCAGGCACTGACCACCTTCGACAGCAAGAGTTATTGGGGTGTGCTCTTGGGCGGGCGCGTTGCCGTGTTCGACAGCTTCGGCATCGCAGCACGCGGCGAGTACTTCAGCGATCTGGACGGGCTTGCGACGGGAAAAGCTGGAAACGAAGTCAACCTGGCGAGCGGCACTCTGACGCTCGAGCTCTTGCCGGCGGATTTTCTAACGCTGCGCTTGGACAATCGCCTGGATTATTCGGACAGAACCATCTTCACCAAGGAGATTCGGGGCGAAACGGGCTACCAATTCACTACGACCCTAGGAGTGGTCGCGCACACGGACTGACGCAAGCGGACGGCGCGCCGCCTTTGCTGGCTTCGCGCGCCGCCTTTGCCGGCTTCGCGCGCCGCCTTTGCCGGCTTCGCGCGGGCGGCTACACTGATGCCACTTTCTGCGTCCCATGCACCACACGCTTCGCACCTCAGACCTTGAGCTCGCCATCGACCAGGTGGTCCAGAGCTACGACGGACCCCAAGAGATCAACAACTTGGAGAGCGCTGCGCTACCGAACAAGCGTGCGGTCGTCGAAGCCTACAATCACATCAAGCCAGTCATTTACCTGGGCTTCTACAGCTTGCGTTCGCTCCGTCGCGACAATTTGCGCTTCGCCGTGAGCGAGCACCTCTATCCGGCGTACGAGGATCTGGTCGAGCAGATTGACCGAGCGCTCACGTACGAGCAGCACGCCGGTCGGGTCAAAAGTGGCTTTCCCCCGGGCTGGAGCGGAGAAGTCGTGCTGCGGCTGTTCCACGCTCTGCCGGAGATACGGCGCCTCTTGAACACTGACGTAGTGGCCGCGTTCGACGGCGACCCAGCCGCTCGTAGCGTGGAGGAGATCGTCTTCAGCTATCCCGCAATCGAGGCGATTACGGCGCACCGCGTGGCGAACGTGCTGTATCGCGAGCAAGTGCCGATGATCCCGCGCATCATCGCCGAGTATGCGCACAGTCAGACCGGTATCGATCTACACCCGGGCGCCAGCATCGGCGAAGCGTTCTTTCTCGATCACGGCACGGGTACGGTGATAGGCGAGACGAGCATTATCGGCAACAACGTCAAGATGTATCAGGGAGTCACTCTGGGCGCGCTCAGCACGCGCCGCACCGAATGCGAGCCGGACGTGTTCCGGCGCAAGCGTCACCCGACGCTAGAAGACAACGTAACGATCTATGCGGGCGCGACCATTCTGGGCGGCGACACTGTCGTCGGAGCCGGCTCGGTGGTGGGTGGCAACGTGTGGCTCGTCAACTCTGTCCCGCCAGGCTCTAAGATCTTCGGCCGCGCCAAACAGTAATTGGGTGACGCTGGCTCGCCTGACACTACTCAGTCAGGCTTTGGCACGAGCAGACCACGATCCGCGAGAGAGGCCAAAATCCACGAGAAGAACCGGCGAGCCCGGCGCCCGTTGCCGTTCTCCTTGGGAGGCCGAGGTTCCTGGCGCGGGCCAAAGGCCTGCGCGCGCCGCGCGCAGCTGCGCGCGCAGGCACTGAGCCTTCATCACATTTCGGCTGTTAAACACGCCCGCCTAGCCTGGCTTCTGGCTTCGTTTTCGCTGCGGTCCGGTGCTCACGTACGCACGTACGCTCCGGTGTCGGCGACCGGGGACGTTCGCTTGGTCCTCGCGAAAGCCTCGCCAGAAACCAGGCTAGGCGGGCGGCCAGCTGAAAGATCTGGCTAAAGGTCAGGCGCAGGCAGGGCCTACCCTATTCAAGGCACCTTACGGACCGTCGGGCACGGGCACGTTTACGGGCACGCGAGCGCAGACGAATTCAGGGACACGCCCCTAGACTAGCCCCAGGCATTGCCGATCAGGGAACTGCGAAGCTTAAGCCGTTTGGCCAGCTGTCTTTTGGCTCATAGCCGATCAGTCGTCGCGCGGGCTCGAGGTCGAAGTGCGCGGCTCCGCTCGGCCCCACCGCATACAGGACGGCGAACGCTACGGGCTCCGCGACTACAGCGCGCACCATGAAATGCGCTACGTCCGCGCGCGACAGGTACGCGTGCGTGCGCCGATCTTGCGCTATGCGCTCCGCTTCGTGGGCGCTGCGCACCATCCAGCCGATGCGCGCGGCGATGATCGACATGCCGTAGCTGCGCGCGTACATTTCGGCCATTTGCTCGGCCCACAACTTGGTGAGAGCATAGTGATTGTTCGGCGCGGCGACCCCTGCGCTGTACTTTTCGACCGGGGCAAAATCGCCAACGGTCTGAATTGAGCTTGCCAGAACGGTCCGCGACACGCGCTCCTTGCGCGCGGCCGAGAGCACGTTGAAAAGCCCAATCACGTTGGGGCCGACCAACGTCGGGAAGGCAGCGTCGTCGGGATGCGCTGCCAGATGCACGATGGCGTTGACACCCGAGACAGCTGCATGCACTTCCGCCGCGTTCTCTAGGTTGCCAATCAGCGCGTCGGTCACTTCTGGCGTCGCGACGCGGTCGAAGGCTCGCACCTGATGACCCTGGCGCATCAGCTCTTCGCATACCGGCTGCCCGATGGCGCCCGCCGAACCGGTGACTAAAACGCGAGCCAAGTCCCGCTTGTATTCGGAAAGCCTAGCTTGGACAATGCCCTATGCTTCCAGGCGACGCCGCCACTCGTTACTCGGCCTGGTTGGTCGATCTGGACGGCACACTGTACCGGCCGACCCCAGTAAAGCTTGCCATGGCTCTGGAGCTCCTGCTTTTTGGTTGGGGCTCGATCAAGACTCTTCGTCGCTTTCGTCACATGCACGAGGAGCTTCGCCGTGAGCAGGCGAACCAAGCCGCTCCCTCGGTTGACAGCCCGTTTCAGCAGCAACTCGAGCGTACCGCTACGGCGCTGGGGCGGGAGCAAGGCGAGGTGGAGCGGCGCGTTCATGAGTGGATGTTCGAGCGCCCCCTGAAGTGGGTCGCGCGGGCGAAGCGTCAGCAATTGCTCGATGCGCTCGCCACCTACCGCACCGCGGGCGGCAAGACGGCGCTGGTGAGCGACTATCCGGCCACGAAGAAGCTAGGCGCCATGGGCGCGCTCGGGCTGTTCGACCTGGTGGTGTCGAACGGCGAGCCCGGCGGCCCCGGTTGGCTCAAGCCGCATCCCGAGGGCTACCTCAGCGCTGCGCGTCGCCTGGGCATCCAGCCTCAGCACTGCTTGGTTCTAGGCGATCGCGAGGACGCCGACGGTGCCGCGGCGCGCGCCGCCGGCATGGCCTTTCACTTGGTCTAACGCGCTAGTTCGAGCGTACAGTGACGTCGACTTTTTGATAGCCCAGCGAGCGCACCAGCGCCTCCACGGTACGGCGCGCGTTCTCGGCGGCTCGGGTCAGTAGCCCCGCTTGGCGTGCCGACTCGACCAGCGTTCGTTCGGCTTCTTGCCGGGCTCGCGTTTCGAGGTTTTCTTTGCGCTCGGCGAGCGCACCCGTGCTCCTGGTGTGAACGAAGGTCTTGTCGTTGTCTAGTGCTGCGTGCAGCACTTCCGGCGCTGGTAGCGTGATGGACGCCGTCTTTTGGATCGGGTCGACGACAACGTCGGCCGAGGTCAACTTCGAGAGGTCAATGCCCGCGCTGATCTCCGCGACCGCAACCAGCAAGATCGCATCCTGCGTGCTCAGCAGGCCGAACAGCTTGGACTGCTTGTCCGTCAGGTCAATCACCCGCTCCATGTGAAACGACGCCGACTCCAGGCGCGCCAGGTCCCGCACGGCTACCAGCACATCCGGAGTCGGTCGCACCACCGTAACGGAGGAAGCCAGTGGCGGGAGCAAGGGCGGCGGTGAAAACGAGCAGCTCTTGATCGCCAGGATGACCATACCCAACCCCAGGGCCAATGCGCCCCCGCCGACCAGGAAGGTCAGCCGCTTAGCTCGGCCATCCTCGGGCTTCATGCTTCAAACATAGACCAAGGGCAGCGCGCGCGCACCCGTGCAGGCGAGTCTTTGGCATCGAGCTAGCCGATGCTCACCTCGTCGACCGCTCGCTCCACGGTGATCAAGTCGACCGGCTTGTAGAGAACCGGCTGCAACTGCCCGTCCAGAAAACGACGGGAAGCGTCGTCCGTGACGCCGCCGGTGACGAAGATGACGCGCGACGCAACCGTGGGCCGTTCAGTCGCTAGCCAACGGACGAAGGCCTCCCCGCCACCTTCATCCATCATGACGTCGCACAGAATCGCGTCGAAATGGGCACGGCCGACGGAACGCCGGGCATCGCTCACACCGGAAGCGGTCTCCACCACGAAAGCCCTGGAAAGCATGCGGGACAGGCTCTCGCGCACGGTCGGGTCGTCGTCGATCACGAGCAGCCGCTGCTTGGGGCGCACTGAGGGCGCTGCACCCGGCGCCGGGATGCTAGGGAGACGCAAGCTCGAGCGAAGGAGAAACACCATGCTGGTGCCTTCGTCCGAAGTGCTGCCGATCCGCAAGTCTCCGCCGACCGACTTGGCTAGCCCGAGTGAGACAGACAGCCCGAGCCCTGTGCCCTTGCCGAAAGGCTTGCTACTGAAGAAGGGCTCGAAAGCGCGGCGCGCTATCTCCGCCGACATGCCGCTACCGTTGTCTTGCACGACGATTTTGACGCAGTTGGTCAGCGTATCGCCGCGGATGGTAATCCGCGGCTCGCGCGAGTCAGGGACGGCCTGCGCGGCGTTGATGATCAGGTTCACTAGAATTTGTTCGACCATCAAGCGATCGCCGATGGCGAAAGTGCCTGGCACCTCCTGCGAAATCTGCACCGAGCGCTCCAGCGCCGCGCGAGCGCTCGAAACGGCATTCTCGACTGCCAGAGCCACGTCGAACGTGCTGTGTACCGAGGCATCCGCGCCGGCGATGCGACCCGTGTCGAGTAGCTGCCGCACGATCCGCGCAATTTTACCCATCGACGTCAGCGAATCCCCCAGCGCCTCGGCGGCGTCCTCGGGCAGCTGGCCCGTCGAGAGAGAGGTCTGCAGGTAACTGAGGTTCGAAACTACTGCCGCAGAGGGGTTGTTGATCTCGTGCGCTACGCCCGCAGAAAGCCGACCGAGAGCGGCTAGCCGCTCCGCTTGGGCAAGGGCTTCATGAGCCTTCGCCAGCTCCTGGGTTCGGTCACTCACCAGCCCCTCCAATTGTGAGGAGAGCATGTCGAGGCGATGGGTCGCGCTGCTGAAACGATCCATCAGCACGGTCCAGATCAAGCCGAGTGCCAGCAGAAATGCGATGTCCAGCAGGTAAGGCAGCTCGTACCGTCCACTACTGACAACCACGTCGTTGGCCCCGGCCAGGCATAAGAGGAGCATGCCTGCCGCATAGCGGCGCGCATCCGGGTTCGTGCGCGCCGCGTTCAATACCCGCCAAAGCGGCACGAGAAAGGCCCCGTACAGCGGAACGGCGCACAGCTGGCCAATGCTAATGTCTGGCTCACGGTAGCGAACGCCCATCCAAGTGTGGGAAAGGATGCGCTCCTCCAGCGCCACCCCCGGGATCAAGGCTAGCGGGGCCACCAGTGCAGCGCTCAGCACCAGCGCGCGCTCCCAACGGGAAAGCGGTGTGTGAAGGTGGGCGGCTACATGGAGGTTCCAGGCCACGACGTGCAGCGTCATGGCGGCCCAGGCAGAGTGCGCGCCGAAACGAATCAACCACTCCGGCACGTCGAGCGTGACCAGGATGTTGAATCCCGTGTACAAGCTCGCGCTAGCGGCTATCAACCACAGCCAACGCTGGTCCCTCCAACCAGGCAGTCGCGCGAAACTATAGCCAAGCAGGGCTAGGCACGCCGCGACGGTCATGGCCATGACCGAGATGGTGGGGACGAGTAGGCTCAAGCGCGGGAGTCCAAAAGTATAGTCGCTCCCTCAGCTGAGCGCTGGACGTCCCCGTGCGGCAGTCAGCAACTTTCCTCTGCGGCATGCAGGACGGCTGCCGCGTGCGCGCCCGCGCTCTCGTGATCCAGCTGAGCCCAGGGTTAGACAAGAACCACCTCACCTCATACCTGAGGGGTGAGGTGGAGCGTCTCAATTTGGACACTGCCGTGGAGGCGAGTTCACCGGTGAGGTCTTTCTAGGTCTCTTGGTCTCCAGCTCTCTTTGGCAGCAGAACGGAGCCAAAGAGCGGCGCCTTAACGGACGCTTGCGCCTGCCCTCCTTTGTGTTTATTGTCAGTCGAATGATAAAGAATGGGCGCAAAGCAGTGATGCTCGGGGTCCTGGCGTTGGCTGGCGCGTCGCTCGGCTGCCGGGTCGCAGCCGTCGAGGGCGGGTCTCCACTGCAAGGGGTGGTGGAGCTCGAGGAGACTTCGCTAGGCTTCGAGCTCGGAGGGCGCCTGACTGCGGTCTTGGTCAACGAAGGAGACTTCGTCGAAACCGGCGCGGTGATTGCGCGCATCGACGACGAGCTGGAACGCACGGCACGAGGCGCTCGGGAGCGCGAAGCGGAGGTAGCGCAGCAGCAGGTTGGAGCCATAAAGGCTGGGGCCCGAGCAGAAGAAGTGCGCTTTATGATGGCGCGCGTCAGCGCGGCCAAGGCCACGGAGGACTTGCTGAAGAAGCAACTGCAGCGTCAACGCGCGCTGCTCGAGAAGGGCGTCGTAGCGCTGGCGTCCGTGGACGACCTGGATGGACACCTGTCACGGGCGAGCGCGGAGCGTGAAGCGCTCGACCACAATCTCAAGCTTCTGCGCCAGGGGGCGCGTTCCGAGGACATTTCCGTAGCTCAGGCACGCGCCCAGGCAGCAGGTTCCGCACTGGAGCTGAACGACGCGCGGCTGGTCCGGCACGAGCTGCACGCTCCTCGTTCAGGCACGATACTGGACGTCAACTTCGAGTTGGGTGAGGTCGTGCCAGCCGCGGCGGCTGTCGTGACGATGGCCGACACCAAGCAGCCCTACGTGGACATCTTCGTTCCGCAGGCACGCATTTCGGCTGTGCGAATGGGCGAGCCTGTGCGGGTGAAGGTGGACGCGCTGCCGGGCGAGTTGTTGGGCAAGGTCGAGCACATCGCCCGGCGCACGGAGTTCACCCCGCGCTTCTTGTTCAGCGAACGTGAGCGAGCCAATCTGGTGGTACGCGTGCGGATCCGCGTCGAGGATCCGAAAGAGAAGCTGCGCGCGGGCGTGCCCGCCTTCGTTAGGCTCGGGGCGAGGTCATGAGCGAGAATCCGCCAATCATCGAGACGCACGCGTTGTCGAGACGCTTCGGCAGCATCCTGGCCGTGCAAGGCGTGTCGCTCAGCGTATCGCGCGGCGAAATCTTCGGTGTTCTAGGGCCTAACGGTGCTGGAAAATCCACGACCATCCGCATGCTGTGCGGCATTCTCGACCCCAGCGGCGGCTCGGGCAAAGTGGTCGGCTTCGACATAGCTACCCAAGCCGAGCGCATCAAGGAACGCATCGGCTACATGACGCAACGTTTCAGCCTCTACGAGGACCTGAGCGTCGTGGAGAATCTCACCTTCTACGCAGGAATTTACGGCGTGCCGCGCTCGCGGCGGCGCGCTCGCGTTGACGAAGTGTTGGAGAAGAGTGGTCTTACTCAGAGGCGAAAGCAGATTTCAGGGACGCTCTCCGGCGGCTGGAAGCAACGTGTGGCACTGGCCAGCGCCACCATTCACGAGCCCCCGCTGCTTTTTCTAGACGAGCCGACCGCGGGCGTAGACCCGGTTAGCCGGCGCGAGTTCTGGGAGCAAATTCACCGCTTGGCGTCCGAGGGCACCACGGTGCTGCTCACGACACATTACATGGATGAGGCAGAGCGTTGTCACCGCTTGGCCTTCATCTTTCGCGGCCAGCTGCTGGACGTGGGCACGCCCGAAGAGATAGTGCAGCGACGAGCGCTGCGTGCGCTGGAGCTAGAGACGGATCGCCCACGGGAGGCGGCCGATGTTCTTCGACGTCAACCCGAGGTCGACGAGGTGTCGCACTATGGACATCTGCTGCGCCTGACGACCAAAGGTGACCTCGACCCAGAAGCCTTCGCCCGGGGCGTCTTGGCTCGGCACGAGCTCAGCGTGGCTAGCGCTTCGGCAAGTCGCGTGACGGTAGAGGACGCCTTCGTGTCGATGGTACGCGAAGGCGAGGCCGCGAGCGCGGCGGTGGCCGCTTAACGGCGGCCGCGACCGCTAGCGAAGACACTCCGTTATGTTCACCAGACCCCTCGTCATCGCTTGGAAGGAGCTGCTGCAGCTCCGGCGCGATCGCATGACTTTGGCGATGATGGCGGTTCTGCCGATCGTTCAGCTTTTGTTGTTCGGCTACGCGATCAACACGGATGTGCGTCACATTCCGACCGTCGTCTACGATCAGGACCGCAGCGCTGCTTCGCGTGACCTCGCGCGAAGCCTGTCCGCTACGGGCTTTTACGACATGCTGGGCGACGTCCGTAGTTACCTCGAAATCGAGGAGGCGCTGCGCTCGGGGCGAGCCCGTGCGGCCCTAGTCGTGCCTGCGGACTACGCTTCCAATCTGGCCGCAGGGCGCAGCTCTCGTTTGCAGCTCATCGTCGACGGTTCGGATCCGCAAACCGTAGGCAGTGCCATCAATACCGCCTCCGGCTTGGTCATGGCGAGATCCAGCGAGCTCATGCTGCGCAAGCTCGCCGGTTCGAGTGCGGGCGAAAGCGCTGCCTTCCAGCCCATCGAGCTCGAGCCCAGCACTTGGTACAATCCGGAGCTACGAACCGCAGTCTTCGTCGTGCCAGGGCTAATTGGTGTCATTTTGACGATGACCATGGTCATGCTGACCGCAATGGCCATCGCGCGTGAGCGTGAGCGCGGTACCCTGGAGCAGCTGATAGTTTCGCCCGTGCGGCGCATCGAGTTGGTACTGGGCAAGATCCTGCCCTACACGATCATCGGCTATGTACAGATGTCTTTGATCCTTCTAGCCGGTCGCGTCGTGTTCGACGTGCCGTTGGTCGGGTCGCTCCAGCTGCTGTACGTTCTGGCGTTCGTGTTCATCGCTGCAAACCTCGCGCTCGGGTTGTTCTTCTCCACGCTTGCCAAGACTCAGCAGCAAGCCATGCAGATGTCGTTCTTCTTCCTGCTTCCGAACATCTTGCTGTCGGGGTTCATGTTTCCTTTCGAATCGATGCCAAGACCAGCGCAGTGGTTGGCTCAGGGCTTGCCGCTCACTCACTTCCTCCGCATCGTGCGGGGCATTACCTTGAAAGGGGCCGGATTTGCCGATATCAGCCAGGAGCTGGTCTGGCTGGCTGCAATTTTCGCGGCGCTGGTCCTGCTCACCTCTCTTCGTTTCAACAAGAAGCTGGTTTGACTCAGAATGCCTAGACCCCGTAGCGATATCGAACCGCGCATTTTGCACGCTGCGCGCGCGCGTTTCTTGAGCGATGGCGTGGACGGAGCATCGCTACGCAGCATCGCGAGCGACGCCGGTACCAGCATCGGCATGATCTACTACTACTTCGCCAGCAAGGACGACCTGTTCTTCGGCGTCGTGGAAGAGCTCTACGAAGCGCTGCTCAAGGACATAGAAGCGGCGATTGAGCCGGACGTAACAGTGGAGCAGCGCCTGCATCGGCTGTATGGGCGCATTGCGCGTATCACCGAGGAAGAGCTCTTGGTCATGCGTCTAGTACTGCGCGAGGCGTTGACCTCTTCAGTGCGTCTGGACCGCCTACTGGAGCGCTTTCAACGAGGGCATATTGCGTTGCTCGCGCGGCTGGTGGCCGACGGTTACGCTAGCGGTAGCTTCGAACCAAAGCTGCACCCCGTGCTGGCGATGGTCAGCATTGCCGGAATGGGCGTAGTTCCGCAGCTGATTCGGCGGGTGATTGGTGACCGCCTGCCATTTCCGGGTGCCCCCTCCGGGGAGGAGCTATCCAAGCTGCTCGTGAACGTGCTGTTTAGCGGTATTGGCGTTCGCGCTGCGCCACATCCTGGTTAGTCCCGGCCGCGCGGTTTGGGTTACGTTCAGGCAGTCATGGTGAGCCGCTGGAGTTTGGAGCGCTTCTGACCTATCACTCGGGGCGTGATGAAACAGCGCTGGTTTGTCTCGGTTGTTGGGCTGTGCCTGGGGCTTGGGGCGAGCAATTGCGGCGGCTCCAAGCCAGCGGAGTCCGCTTCTGACGCCAAGGCTGACGAAGCCAAGGCTGTCGAGTCGTCCGGTGGCGAAGAGCCGACAAAGGCCGACGCGCCTTCCAAACCCGAGGCTAGCGGGTCCGCTAGCGCCAAGCCGAGCCCGGTGAAAGACGATTCACCCAAGTCTACCCGCACGGCAGAGGACATCATCACTGCCCCCGACGTAGTGTTCCTGTTCTCCTTCAATGACTCCGAGCCAAAGCAGGTCGCCGAAGAGAAGTGCACCAAGAAGGCCGCGGACAATCCGAAGAAGATGAACCAGTGCATGGCGGCGGCGCGCGACGCGTTTCCGGCTGACGGGCACCGCTTCAAGAAAGACGACAAGGACCAGTGGTGGTGGATCACGCTACGGCAAACCGGCAACCGCCTGACCGCCTTGCACAAGATCCCGGTCGAGTTCGCCGAGCAAACCGACACCACCGTCACCCTCAAGCCAGTCGGCAAGGACAAGGGCAGTGCGCCCATGAAGCCGCCGGCCAAGGTCGTTTTCGAAGTTCCAAACGACTATCAAATAGCCCTCAAAGATGCGAAGCACGGGCGCTTGGTCTTCCAAGCCAAAGTCGGCGCCGTAACCGAATGATCGGTGTTTCTCGCTGCGTTTCCGCCGCATAGACTGCGATCGATCGGTATCTGACGATACGCGCTGCTGCGCCGCTTCCTTTTTGCAACCGACAACAAGGCAGCCGGCGTGCTCATCGGTGAGTACGCGAAAGCCGCTCTGCCCGCCAGTGCGGTCCCGAAGATTGTGACGCCGGATGGCCTCACCGTCAGTGAGCTGCGCCACGCTGGTTTCATCGAGGGCTTCGGAATTCCGGACAGCGACCCGAGTATCGTTTGCAAGAAGCCGACGATGGGCAGCGACACCACGGGTGAAGCGGCGATGGACGCCTGCCTTGCAGTGTCCATGGACGTCAACATCATCTACACCGTGAACGAGCCGGTGGCGGCTGGCGCTTACGCTAGCTTGGTCGCGGCGGGCATCGATCCAACCGGCGTGATCATCTTACGGCCGTTTTACGCCGAGGGCTGGGGGTTCGGACCTGCTCCGAGCCCAAGCTCCTCGGCGCTCGTGGCGTCAAAAAATAAGCCCAGCCCGCGCTCGGTGGCGCGTAGCATCCAGCGCTGCTTTGGCCGACGACCTTCTGCTCCAGTCGCCCCTGGTGGCGCCGCCGCTCGATCCGGGGTTCCGACCCATGTATTTGGGAATGCGGGCCCACGCGCAGGCCGCCTCCGAAGAGGGCTCGCTGCTGCGCTTCGCGCTGGAGCGGGCGCCTGACCGCATCTCCACGTTCTCGCTTCCCGTGTTGCCCGAGAGCCATCCGTCTTTTGCCGCCAGTCAGCGCTTGGCGGAGAGGGTGCTCAAGTTTCTGCTCTGGCAACGTGGCGCTTATCGCGTGTGGGTGTCGGGACCGGCCGCGATAGCGCAAGAGATCCAAGCCCAGTATCTGACCCTAGGGTCGCGCGCGTTCGATGCGGAGTTCTTCGCCAAAATTTATGAGCAGCGAAGCTTCGTGATTGAGCAGGTCGAGCCGTCTGACCTGCCCGAGGAGAGCGAGCACGCGAAGGCCGTGGGCGGGCACCTCGACGGTTGCCGGATCGGCTTCGACGCCGGCGGGAGTGATCGCAAGGTCGCCGCGGTCATCGATGGCAAGCAAGTATTCTCGGTCGAAACGGTCTGGCAGCCAAAGCTCGAGAGCGACCCTGAGTATCACTTCGCCGGTATCGACGACTCGATTCGTCGCGCCGCCGAACACTTGCCACGCATCGACGCCATTGGCGTCAGCTCCGCCGGCATCTACGTGAACAATCGCACAATGGTTGCGTCGATCTTCCGCAAGGTGCCTGAAGCGGCCTTCGACGCTCGCATCAAGAGTATCTACTTGGACATCGCCAAGAAATGGGGCGACGTACCGCTAGAAGTGTCCAACGATGGCGACGTGACTGCGCTGGCCGGTGCTCTAGAGCTCAAGGACCACCCCGTGCTCGGGATAGCCATGGGCACGAGCTTGGCGGTCGGCTACGTGAATCCGCAGGGGCTGATCACGGGTTGGGTGAATGAGCTGGCCTTCGCTCCCATCGATCTGGCTCACAGTGCGCCTGTGGACCGCGAGTGGTCGGGCGATCGCGGCACGGGCGTGAACTACTTTTCCCAGGACGCGGTGATTCGCTTGGCCAGCGCCGCCGGCATCGAGTTGCCTCACGGCGCCTCGCCCGGTGAGAAGCTGAAAGTGGTGCAGAGGCTGATGGACGAGGGGGATGCACGCGCCCTGAGCATTTTCGAGACGATCGGCGTCTACCTGGGATACGGCTTGTTGCTCAGCGCCGAGTTCTATACGCTCAAGCACGTGCTGCTGCTCGGGCGCGTCACCTCGGGCGATGGCGGCGCCGTACTGCTCGAAAAGGCGCGCGAAGTGCTGCGTGCGGAGGCTCCAGCTGTCGCCGCTCGCTTGCAGATCCACTTGCCGGACGAGGCCACGCGCCGCGTTGGGCAGTCTATCGCTGCGGCAAGCCTGCCGCGGATATGAGAGTGTCATGACCTTGAAGCTTTCTCGACCTGGCCACGATCTGTTCGTGCCGGACGCCGCAGACGCTGCAGCGGCACTCTCGCGCACGACTCACCTGGCGATCGGTGCTCACCAAGACGACCTCGAGTTCATGGCCGCTCACGGCATCGTCGAATGCTTTCAAAGTCAGGAGCGGTGGTTCACCGGCGTCGTGGTGACCGACGGCGCCGGCAGCGCGCGCGATTTCGAATACGCGGCGCACACGGCCGAACAGATGAAGTCAGTGCGCCGACTGGAGCAGAGAAAGGCGGCCTTCGTTGGCGAGTATTCCGCCGTTCTGCAGCTCGATCATCCGAGCGCCCACGTGAAGGACGCTGCTGACGGTACGGTAGTGAGTGACCTTTTGGCGATCTTGCAGGCCACACGCCCCGAGCTGGTTTACACCCACAATTTGGCTGACAAGCACGACACGCACGTGGCGCTGGCCCTGCGCGTGCTGACTGCGTGCCGGGCCCTCCAACCAGACCAGCGGCCTAAGCGCGTTATCGGCTGCGAGGTGTGGCGTGACCTGGATTGGCTGTGCGACTCCGACAAGGTCGCAATGCCGGTAGACACGCACGAGAACCTCCACGCGGCGCTGCTAGGAGTCTTCGACTCACAAATAGCGGGCGGAAAACGCTACGATTTAGCGACGGCGGGGCGGCGGCGTTCGCACGCTACTTACTCCGAGTCGCATGCTACGGATGGACATACAGGGTTGATTTGGGGCATGGATCTCACGCCGCTTTTGGCCGGTGGGGACCCGGCCGAGCATGCTCGCTCACACATTCTGCGCTTCGAGCAAGACGTACTGGATCGCATCGAGCGGCTCGGGCAAGAAACGAAGCCGCTTTAGCACTACTCAGTCAGAACGCGCTGGGACTCATGGGGTGAGGAAGCTCGCGTCAAAGACTGACTGAGTAGTGTTAGTGCGCGACGTTGGTCGCGTAGGCCACAGCACAATGGCCTGCGTCGCAGTAGGAGACGCCCGTACTCGGGTTGGGTGCGCAGGCTATGGCCGGGCAGGCAGTCGGCATATCGCCGCAAACGAGCTTCTCCAGACCGCCGTTGTTGGCGACTGAAACCAAGTCTGAGCCGCAACCTTCGCAGCATTGGGTGCCGCTTCGGAGGCGACAGTCTTGTTCGGTGTTGCAGGCCGTTACGGCGCTTTTGCGAATGTCGTGGACCACGCACTGTCCCCGCACGCAGTCCGGGATGAAGTATTTGAGCTGTTGTTCGTACTCTGGCGGCTGGTAGCAAGGCGCGCAGGCGATGTCCACGAGCGCGCAGCTCCCGTAGACCTCGTTTTGGTGCTTGGTGGCGTACGCGATCAAGCTGTGCGCCGAAACGCCGGGGCCGTCGCAGGTGCCGCAACAACCCTGGCCGCCGATGGCGCAATCGGTGGGTGCCTGACAAGCGTCGAAGTTAGGTGTCCCGCCGGAGCACGCCAACTGGCACTGCTCCAGCGACGCATAATTGTTGGAGTTGCCGCTGCAACCGCCGTACACGAACGGCTTACAAATGCCGCTCGCCGGGTCGTGGTACCAACTCTCGTTGTAGGCTTCGCAGGGGCCCGCATCTGCGGGAGCCGTACACTCCTCGCCCCAACCGCCGCTGCCGCCTGAGCTCGAGCCCGCGCTGGCGCTGCCGCCCACCGAGTTGCCAGCGCTGCCGCCACCCGTGCCGTTGCCGGCCGTGGCTCGACCTCCCGTGGCAGAGCTACCGCCAGCGCTCTTGCTGCCGCCCGTGCTCCGCGTCCCCGCCGTCTGGCTACTGCCGCCCTGGCCGTCGCTGCCCCCGTCGTCACCGCTAAACGCGCTGCCGCCGCACGCTGCCATGAGAGCCATCGCAAGCCCGCTACTCAGGACGATGCGGCCGGTATAAATGAGGTGAGACATGGGCAGCTCCTTTGGGTGCAGCTC
>Ga0163144_10012317_pt1 | contig 17971 bp, 10 predicted proteins | sample OliLak19BULKMAT1_FD_123175 | JGI IMG/M metagenome (GOLD analysis project Ga0163144, IMG submission 123175) | Freshwater microbial mat bacterial communities from Lake Vanda, McMurdo Dry Valleys, Antarctica - Oligotrophic Lake LV.19.BULKMAT1 | ecosystem: Environmental > Aquatic > Freshwater >...
ACCACCAATGCAACAACCTGCTTGGCATCAGGAGCCTGGTCAGGAACGAGAGGAACGAGTGGCAGCATCTCAGTCTCTCCAACGTCCGCTTCCACATACATCATCACCTGTTCTAACAGTGGAGGATCAGCTAACCAATCTGCAACCATCTCAGTATCCGCTGCCCCAGTGGTCTCAAATCCCGATGTCACTCCAACCACTCCCACTCTAGAAACTCCTCAAACTTCCTACACACCTGAAACTCCTTCCAACAATTCTACAGGCTCCATTTCATACGGAGTACCCGCCCCACTTATCTCTTTTAGTGTCGATTCTGCGACCATACAGCGAGGTCAAACCTTTACCTTAAGATGGTCAGCAGTTAATGCATCAAGTTGTACCGCTAGTGGAGGATGGACTGGAGCTAAACCAGTATCAGGATCTGAGTCACTCATTGCAGAGCGAGAAGCAAACTACATCCTTATCTGTACAGGCAATGGAGGATCACGAGGCAAATACGTCACCATCTACGTAACCTCAGGAGGAACATACCTTCCACCACCTCAAACTCAAAACCCTATTGCCCCAATCTCTTCTCCAGCCCCTAACACTGCCGTTCGAGTGACAGACTCAGGTGTCTCCGTACGCAGTGAAGCAAGTGCAACAAGTCGACGTCTTGGTACTCAGTCACGAGGAGCCAGAGGTCAGATCACCGCAGGACCTATCGTCTCAGGAGGGTACACATGGTTTAAGGTGAACTTCGAATCAGGAGTGGATGGCTACATGGCATCTCTCTTCCTCACTGAGGGTGATCTTCCTGCAATTGCTTCACCAAGCACCCCTGCTATCTCCATCACTCCAAGACCTACCGAATCAAGGCCAACAGAATCAGGAGGAAGACTCTCAGTGGGCTCTATTGTCAGAACCACCAGCTCTGTCTCTGTTAGATACTCACCATCATCTTCATCTCTCCCAATTGGACTCAAAGCAAAAGCTGCTACCGGAAAGATTATCTCAGGACCGGTCACCGCAGGAGGAGTTACCTGGTGGAAGGTTGACTTCTACTCAGGTGCTGATGGGTGGGTTGGGGGTGGGTATTTAACTCAATAAAAAAACAGCTCGAGCAATCGAGCTGTTTTTTGTCAGCTATATTGATGTTTAATATTTTTCGCTGTACAGTGTCGTTACAAAAAATACTATGCATTTCCATATTGTCACCCTCTTTCCAGGAGCTTTCGACTCATATCTCGGTGAGTCTATTTTAAAGCGGGCAATTGAAGATAAGAAACTCAAGGTTTCATTTTATAACCCTCGTGACTTTGCTGACAATGAATATGCCCGAATTGATAGACCTCCCTACGGAGGCGGGCCTGGCATGGTCATTCAAGCATTGCCTGTAATAAAAGCTATTGAGTCTGCACTTAAAAGAATAAAGAATAAAGAATCCAGAATAAAGAAAAATTCAAAAGAACTTAAAACTAAAAACTTAAAACTAAGAACTAAAATCATCTTCTTGTCACCATGCGGCATCCAATTCACAAACGAGTATGCCAAAAAAACTTCCAAAAGCTTCTCTGAAATTATTATTGTTTCTGGTAGGTATGAAGGAATAGACGCACGGGTAAAAAAAGCCTTCAAGATGGAGGATGTATCAATCGGACCATTCGTCCTTACAGGAGGGGAACTCCCAGCAATGATGATAATTGACTCAATTGCCCGTCAACGAAAAGGGATACTCGGTAATTTTGAGTCGGTAGAAGAGCGAAGGGTGACTTCCCATGATTCTTATACTCGACCGGAAGTAATTGAATATAAGGGAAAAAAGCTCAGGGTTCCTAAAGTTTTGCTTTCAGGTGACCCAAAAAAAATTGAGGAGTGGAAGAAATCTCTTAAAATTAGGGTTTCTGTGGATAAGTCCTTGACTCGTATGAAAAGAGGAGTATAATCACGGTCACTTCGGCAAGATTGAGTTACGACTATAAATCGAAGGTTAACGTGTTGCGGGTTAATCCTTTAGGCATCTTGCACCCTAAAAAAATATAATTTAATAGTTTATTACCAGTGCTCCCTTGCAAAGGAGCAGCTTTTCATTTGTATACCCATGTCCAACACCAATACTAAGCGAGAAAAAAAGATCTTCGGAAAGTTCAAGGAGCCTCTGACAGAGACCCCAAACCTTGTGAAGTCACAGGTTGAGTCTTTCGATTGGCTCATTAAGGAGGGTCTTAAGGAAGTCTTCCAAGAGTTCTCTTCAATCAAGGACTTTTCCGAAAAGAAGTTCACCCTTGATTTCGTTGGATTCGAACTTTCTGAACCAAAGTTTGATGAATACTACGCAAAGGAAAATAAGCTTTCCTATGAAGCGCCACTCAAAGTAAAAGTACGCTTAAAGAACCATATTGTGAAAAGTGAAAAAGAGCAGGAAATCTTTATGGCAGATTTTCCTCTGATGACCAACCACGGAACATTCATCGTTTCTGGTATTGAACGTGTAGTAGTTCCGCAACTTGCCCGTTCATTTGGTGTGTTCTTCACTTCACAAGAGATTCGAGGCAATAAAGTGTTTGGTGCAAAAATTATTCCATCCCGAGGAGCGTGGATTGAGCTTGAAGCTGACCTTGAAGGAATTCTCTATGTTCGTATTGATAAAAAGCGAAAATTCCCAGTTACCACACTTCTCCGCGCTCTTGGGGCGACTACAGACAAAGAAATGTTCGATCTGTTTAAAGGAAATGAATTTGCAAAGGTTCACATCGAGAAGACTCTTGTAAAAGATCATACTAAAACTGTAGAAGATTCATATATTGAAATCCACAAGAGACTTCGAGATGGAGATCTTGCAACGGCAGAAAACGCAAAGGAATTTTTCAATTCTATTTTCGGCGTTGAGCGATACGACCTTTCAAAAGTAGGACGATTCCGGTTCAATAATCGATTTGGAAAGTCTATGTCTGACAAGGAAATTGATCGCCGAACCCTTTCACTTGAAGATATGGTAACTATTGTTGATCACGCCATTGTTTTAAACAACACGCCAGGATCTCTTGAAGATGATATCGATCACCTTGGAAGTCGACGAGTACGATATGTTGGAGAAATGTTCCAGCAAAAAATTCGTATTGGTATGTCACAGATCAAACGAAACATTCAAAACAGAATGTCGACCGTTGATACTGATGTAACTCTTCCGGTGCAATTCATTAGCCCGAAGCCTCTCCAAGCTCGTATGAAGGAATTCTTTACGACGAACCAGCTTTCACAATTCATGCAACAAACCAACGCGCTTGAAGAACTTGAACACTTGCGCACACTCTCAGCACTTGGACAAGGAGGACTCAATCGAGCTCGCGCAGGATTTGAGGTTCGTGACGTGCACCCGTCTCACTACGGAAGACTCTGCCCGATTCAAACTCCTGAAGGGCCGAATATCGGACTTATTTTGCGTCTTGCAACCTATGCTCGGGTAAATGATTTTGGAATGATTGAAACTCCTTACGCGAAAGTGAAAGATGGAAAGGTCACTAAAGAAATTCAATTCTTGAATGCTCTCGAAGAAGAACAATTCAACATTGCTCACGCCGCAACTCCGGTTGACGAAAACGGAAAGATTGCAGTAGTCGAGGCTGAAGTTCGCCATAAAGGTCACCCAATTACCGTGCCAGCTCTCAAGGTGGATTATATTGATGTTGCAACAAACCAAGCATTCTCTCCCGCAACGTCTATGATTCCGTTTCTAAACCACGATGACGCAAACCGAGCACTGATGGGATCAAACATGCAAAAGCAAGGCACACCTTGTATCATCCCTGAAGCGCCACTCGTAGCCACTGGTGTAGAAGCAGCTGCTGTTCGCGATACAGGACGACTTGTGGTAGCGCTTGAAGCGGGGACTGTCACTCATGTTGATGGAAAGCTTATTATCGTGAGGAATGAAAAAGGAAAAGAACATCAGTACCCTCTGGTAAATTTCTCTCGAACAAACGGGTTTACTGCTTTCCATCAGCGCCCTAGTGTAAACATCGATCAAAAAGTTAAGAAAGGAGATTTACTTGCAGACACGTCATCTTCCGATCAAGGTCAGATGGCCCTCGGTCAAAACATTTTGGTGGCGTTTATGAGTTGGTCCGGATCTAACTATGAAGATGCGATCATTCTCTCAGAAAGACTCGTTAAGGAAAGTAAATTCTCATCAATCCACATTGAAGAATTTGTCGTAAACGTTCGTGATACGAAGCTTGGGCCTGAAGTTACTACATGTGATATTCCAAATGTTGGTGAAAACAAACTTCGCAATCTCGCAGAAGACGGAATTATCCGAGTGGGAGCAGAAGTCCGCTCTGGCGACATTCTTGTTGGAAAAATTACTCCTAAGGGAGAAACTCAACTTACTCCAGAAGAGCGCCTACTTCGGTCATTGTTCGGTGAAAAGGCACGTGATGTGAAAGATACCTCAAAGCGCATGGAAGGAGGAAAGCGAGGACGAATCATTAACGTAAAAGTATTTTCTCGGGAACAGGGTGACAAGCTCGAAAGTGGAATTATCAAGCGAATTCACATCGAAGTGGCTCAGCTACGAACAGTATCAGTGGGAGATAAGCTCGCAGGACGACATGGAAACAAAGGAGTTATCTCAAAAATTCTTCCTGAAGAGGATATGCCATACATGAAGGATGGAACTCCAATCGATCTCATTTTGACACCGCTCGGTGTACCGTCTCGTATGAACCTTGGACAAATTTTGGAATTGCACTTAGGTCTCGCTGCCCACACGCTTGGATACCAGGCAATCGTGCCGCCATTTGCAGGAGCAACTGATACTGAAATTAAAGCAGAGCTTGTGAAGGCAGGATATGAAGCAGACGGAAAGATGACACTCTTTGATGGACGCACTGGCCAAGAGTTTGATCAGCGAGTCGCCGTCGGATATATGTACATCTTGAAGCTTCACCACATGGTGGAAGATAAGATCCACATGCGATCAATTGGACCTTACTCCCTCATTACCCAGCAACCCCTCGGAGGAAAGGCTCAGGGTGGAGGACAGAGATTTGGAGAAATGGAAGTATGGGCACTGCTCGGTCACGGTGTGGCCCACACCCTCAGAGAAATGCTCACCATTAAATCAGACGACATTGTAGGAAGATCAGCAGCATTCGACGCCATTGTGAAAGGAGAAAAAATCAGAGACCTTAATACTCCAGCATCATTTAATGTTTTGTTAAATAACCTTCGCGGGCTGTCACTCGATGTAGATCTAAAAAATAGTAAAGGGTCGACCCAAAAAGAAAATCTCGAAGAAGAGATTGCCTAACTAACACACAACAAACACTATGAAACAATCACCTAAAGATCTCAATAATTTCGACCTCATTGGGCTGCGTCTTGCGTCCCCAGAGCGAATTAAGGAGTGGTCATTTGGAGAAGTGACAAAGCCTGAAACTATTAACTATCGAACACAACGCAGTGAGCGGGCGGGACTCTTTGACGAGAAAATTTTCGGACCAGACAAGGATTATGAATGTTATTGCGGAAAATATCGCGGTATTCGATTTAAAGGAGTCGTGTGTGAAAAATGTGGAGTTGAAATTACCCGCTCAATTGTTCGTCGTGAGCGAATGGGTCACATTGAACTTGCAAGTCCGGTGTCACACATCTGGTTCCTCAAATCAATGCCATCTCGTCTTGCGCTCATTATGGGTATTCCATCAAGCGAACTTGAAAAAGTTATTTACTTTGCTGGATACATCGTAACGAACGTATCTCAATCAGAAAAAGATCGAATCCTTAAAGATTTGGATTCTGAATACAAAGCGAAAGTGAAATCTTTGCAGGATCAGAAATCAAAAGACGCTTTCAAAGAACTTTTGACTTCAACTAAGCGCGATATCGAAGGTGTAGTTCCTGGAAAGGTGCTCGACGAAGTTGAGTATCACAATTACTCAATGAAGTACTCAACACTCTTTGAGGCGGGAATCGGAGCGGAAGCCATTTATAATATTCTCAAAAGACTAGATCTTCCAAAGCTTTTGGCTGATCTTCACATCCAGCTCGAAAAAGCGAGTGCTCTCGAGACTCCAAAGATCAACAAGCGCATCAGTGTGCTTCAGCAAATGATCGCGTCAGGTGTCCGTCCAGAATGGATGTTCATGACTCGTATCCCTGTTATTCCACCAGCACTTCGTCCTATGGTTCCACTTGATGGAGGCCGCTACGCAACCTCAGATGTAAACGATTTATATCGCCGCGTTATCAACCGAAACAACCGTTTGAAAAAGCTCAAGGAAATTTACGCTCCTGAAGTTATTCTTCGAAACGAAAAAAGAATTCTACAAGAAGCGGTTGATGCCCTTATCGACAACTCCATTCGTCATGGAAGCGCAATCTCAGCTGGAGTAAACCAAGCTCAGCGCAGACCGCTCAAATCTCTGTCAGACAATCTAAAGGGAAAACGAGGACTATTCCGCCAGAATCTTCTCGGAAAGCGCGTGGACTACTCTGGACGATCGGTGATCGTTGTGGGTCCTGAACTTAAGATGGATCAGTGTGGACTTCCAAAACATATGGCCCTCGAACTCTTTAAACCTTTTGTTATCTCTGAATTACTCAAACGTGAACTTGCTTACAACATTCGAGGAGCATCGAGACTTATTGACGATGGAATTCCAGAAGTGTGGGCAATTCTCGAGGATATCATTAGTAATAAATATGTTCTTCTTAACCGAGCGCCAACCCTTCACCGCCTCGGTATTCAAGCCTTCAAACCGGTATTGATTGAAGGAAACGCTATTCAAGTTCACCCGCTTGTGTGTACTGCGTTCAACGCGGACTTCGACGGTGACCAGATGGCTGTTCACGTCCCTCTTTCTGATGAAGCCCAGCTCGAAGCTCGAGAGATCATGGCGTCTGACAAAAATATTCTAAAGCCAGGAAGTGGAGATCCGACAGTTGTTGCAAAACTTCTTGATATTATTTTGGGTTGTTACTGGATGACCAAAACAGTTACGGGTGAAAAAGGAGAAGGAAAAATCTTCCACAGTCCAAACAGTGCGATCACCGGATATGAATTTGGAGAAGTTGGATTCCGCGCGCAAATTAAAGTGCTCGGAACAGACAACGAAAAGTACGCAGAATTTGCGGAAAAAATTTTCGACACGACAGTTGGGCGACTCTTATTCAACAGCGTGCTCCCATCCGATTACCCATACGTAAATAGTGAAATTAACCAAAAGAAAATTGCCGCTATTGTCGATGATTTGATTGAAAAATATGGCGTCGATAAGGTGCCTGCAATCATGGATCGCATTAAGGCATTCGGATTTAAGTACACAACGTACTCTGGTACTACCTGGGGAATTGATGATCTTAAAATTCCTGAAGGACGAACTGCAATCATTGCTGAAGGTAAGAGAAAGGCCGAAGAAGTCGCCCAGCAGTTTAATGACGGTCTCCTTTCAGAAGATGAACGAAAGCGAAAGCATACAGAAATTTGGCATGAAGCAAAAAGTGAAGTCGAAAAGCTCGTTCCTGAAGCCCTTGATAAAAACGGGTCAGTGTACGACATGCTCAACTCTCGAGCTCGAGGATCTGTTTCTCAACTAACGGTAATGGCAGGTATGAAGGGCCTTATCACCAACACAAAGGGAGAAACCATTGAATTCCCGATCCTTTCATGCGCTAAGGAAGGACTCACTCCACTTGAATACTTCATCACCACTCACGGAAGTCGAAAAGGACTTACCGACACCGCGCTCAACACTGCGAAGGCAGGGTATCTAACACGAAGACTGTTTGATGTTGCCCAAGACGCTATTATTGCAGAAGAGGATTGTGGAACGAAAGATTCAATTAAGATTACTTCTGTTAACTCAGCAGGTCTTGAAACTTCTCTGGCTAAAAATATCAAATCTCGATTCCTCGCAGAAGATGTACTTGATAAGTCAGGAGCTACTATCTTCAAGCGCGGAGATTTCCTTTCAAAACAAGATGCTTTGAAAATTGAAGAAGCGGGAGTTACTGAAGTGTCCCTCCGCTCACCACTTACCTGTAAAACTCTTCGTGGAGTTTGTGTGAAGTGTTATGGAGCAGATCTTGGAAGACACAAGATTGTGGAAATTGGTGAAGCGGTAGGAACAATCGCCGCACAAGCGATCGGAGAGCCTGGAACTCAGCTAACGATGCGTACGTTCCACGCTGGAGGAACTGCATCAGTTGGCGGAGATATTACTTCAGGACTTCCTCGTGTTGAAGAAGTGCTTGAAAACAGAACTCCAAAGAACCCTGCGGTTATCTCTCACGTTGAAGGAACTATTTCTGAAATCAAAAAAGACGACAAAGAAAAGACTATCGTTATCCTTCCTGACCACGAATCAAAATTAAAAGACAAGATTGAGTACACTGTGTCGGCAGCTCGTATGGTGCTAGTGAAAGTAGGAGATCATGTAAAGCGAGGTGACTTGCTCACTGATGGATCTGCTGATATCGATGAACTCTACAAATTCGCCGGAAAAATCGCAGCGCAAAATTACATTATTCGTGAAATTTCTAAGCCTTACGAACTTCAAGGAGAAAGCGTATCACGTAAACACATTGAAGTTATCGTAAAGCAAATGTTTTCAAGACTGCGCATCAAAGACGCTGGAGGAACAACATTCGCGAGAGGTGATATTGCGGAACCATTTGACTTCGCAGAAGCAAATACGGCTGCTCGTGAAAGTAATGTTGAAATTGCTACGGCGGACGAGCTTCTGATGGGAATCACTGAAGTATCGCTATCACGAAGAAGCTTCCTTTCTGCTGCATCCTTCCAACACACTACTCGAGTTCTTATCGCTGCGGCGATTCGAGGAGGAAACGATGTGCTCGCTGGTCTTAAAGAAAACGTTATTATCGGACGTCTTATTCCAGCAGGAACAGGATTCCCTGGAAGCCCAAAGCATAAAATGATTGAAGACGCATACCCGCAGGGGTAAGGTGCAGGAGGAAGAATAAGAGAAATTGGAAAGAATAAGAAGAATAGAAGTGAATTAGATGAATAAAGAATAGTGAATGGATACAAGTAAAGAGTAATAGGTAATAAGAGAATTCTGATGCAGCATTTGCATTCACTTAAAACTTAAAACTAACAACTTAAAACTTTTTGATTTCGCATGTCATCTTCTTCAGTTGAAAAAATAAAAGAAGCGCTCGATATCGACACCGTTCTTGGTGCGTATATAAAACTCGACAAAGTTGGTGGAAATTTTAAGGGGAAATGTCCATTTCATAATGAAAAGACTCCTTCATTCTTTGTTTCACCATCGAGAGGCTCGTACTATTGTTTTGGGTGTGGAGCAAAGGGTGACATCTTCACCTTCGTTCAAGAATTTGAAGGACTCGATTTTATCGGGTCATTAAAATTTCTTGCAGAAAAAGCTGGGATACAACTTGAAGATTTTGCTCCTGCAAAAAAAGAAGGCATTGATAGCTTGACCAGCGTTCTCGAGCGAGCAACTACATTCTTTGAAAGTGAACTGGCGCTTAATCAAAAAGCTCTTGATTACTTGCAAAAAAGAGGATTAACGCTTGAGACCATCAAGGAGTGGAGGATAGGATTTGTGAAAAATGAATGGAGGAGTTTGTCGACAACACTCATTGCAGAAGCATTTTCTCAAGATGTCTTGTTTAAGGCAGGGTTGGTTAAAAAAACTGACAAAGGAGGAACAAACGAAACATATGACGTCTTTCGTGGACGTATTATGTTTCCTATCTTCGACACCTCTGGCAAGGTAATTGCCTTTTCAGGGAGAATCTTTGAAGAAGTGCCAGAAGCCCCAAAGTATCTCAACAGTCCTGAGACGACACTCTTCAATAAATCCGAAACACTCTACGGTCTTCACAAAGCAAAAGTGGGGGTCCGAAAAAAGGATTACTCGATTCTTGTTGAAGGTCAGATGGATCTCTTGATGTGTCATCAAGCTGGCTTTGATAACGCAGTTGCGTCTTCTGGTACTGCGTTCACCGAAGCTCATCTTTTGAAACTCAAGAGATTGTCGAACAGAATTATCTTCGTGTTTGATGGAGATGAAGCCGGATTTGGCGCAGCAATCAAGAGTTCTGCGAAAGCTCTCCAGCTTGGGTTTGAGGTAAAGCTCGCAGAATTGCCTGAAGGAACTGACCCAGCAGACATCATTGCAAAAGATTTGGAAAGTTGGAAAGAGGCGATAAAGAATTCAAAACACTTGATCGATTTCCATTTGGACAAACTCCTATCCATCAAGCTCGATAGTCGCCAGCTTGCTAAAGAAGTACAAAAAAAGATTTTGCCCCATCTCGTAAACATTGAAAGCAGTATTGAACAGTCGCATTTTGTAAGTCAAATTTCGAAACGAACTCAAATACGCGAAGAAGCTATTTGGGATGATTTACGAAAAATGCCTCGAGGAAAGGAAGCGCAGGTGCTGGAAAAAGTTGAAGAGAGCGTTGAGGTTGAGGTCAAAAAGCGCAAAAATTATATCGAACGAAGACTCTATGGAATTATTTTCTGGCAAGAAGGATTAGGAGAAAAAAAAGTTCTCGAAATTGAAAAAATTCGTCTCAAGCTCATATCGTTTCTCGGTGATCAATACTTAGTAGAGTCACTGCGAGAATTTGAGAAAGAGAAAGAGGAACTTATTTTCGAAGCAGAGGCGTATTACGGGGAACAGAAAGTGCTCGAGCGGGAAGTGGAGGAACTCCTTGTCAACTTTGAAGAAGATATTCTGCGAGAAAAGTTTTCAAAGAGCATGACGGAGCTGACGCAAGTGGAGAGGGATGGGAATGAAGAGCGGCAACAGGAATTATTAACGATTTGTCAGGATATTGGTGCGAGACTCTCTGAGCTTTCTAAAGGAAAAATGCTTAGAAGTAGTAATTAGTAAAGCAAAAGAGAATCAATCATATGGCACATAAAAAAATAAAAAAAATAAATACTGTTTCAAAAAAACCTGCTCCAAAAAAGCAGATCAAAAAGGTTACAAAACCAAAAGCAAAAAAGGCTGTAAAGCCGAAAGCTATCAAGAAAGAAGTAAAGTCAGCAAAAGTGCAAAAAAGCGAGAAACTTTCAAAAGTGGATGCAAACAAACTTGCTCGTGCAAAAAAGCTCGCTCGTGAAGAAAAGGCGCAGTCAAAAGATATTCCTGTAGGAAAGATCAGTAAGAAGGCACAAGAAATCGAAGTGAAAGTAACTCGCCTTGTAGCAAAAGGAAAGGATCGCGGCTTTGTAACCTATGACGAGATTCTCAAGGAATTTCCGACCGTGGAAGATGACATTTTATTTTTGGAAGATCTCTATGAACGCCTCCACACGAGTGGAGTCGATATCCTGGAGGGAGGAGGGCTTCTTGATATGCCTTCTGACGAACCATTGCTTCCAAGTAAATATGAGTACGGTAGTAAGGGTGCTGACTCTTCGTACGATTCTATTCAAATGTACTTGAAGGAAATTGGACAGTATCCGCTTATTTCTGGAGGACAAGAAAAAGAATTAGCGAAAAGAATTGAGGCAGGAGATCTTGAGGCAAAAAATTTGCTTGCCCGCGCGAACCTGCGTTTGGTGGTTTCTATTGCAAAAAAATATGTAGGACGAAGTCCTGACCTTACCCTCCTTGACCTCATTCAAGAAGGAAATCTTGGTCTCTTTAAAGCAGTAGACAAATTTGACTGGACCAAGGGATATAAGTTCTCAACCTATGCAACATGGTGGATTCGTCAGGCGATCACTCGTGCCCTTGCTGACCAATCACGAACAATCCGTGTACCTGTGCACATGGTAGAAACGATTGCGAAGTATAAGCAAGTAGTGCGGCGCCTCACTCAGGACCTTGGACGTGATCCTCTTCCTGAAGAGATTGCAACTGAGATGAATTTGGACGTTGATAAAATTTATAATATTGAAAAAATTGACCAAGCGACCGTTTCACTCGAGTCTCCGGTAGGGGACGATGGTGATGATGGAAAGAGTAAGCTCGGAGACTTTTTGGCTGATGACAAGATTCTTTCTCCAGATCAGGATTCTTCTCGCCGAATCATTGCAGACCAAGTGCGTGAGATATTGGACGATCTTCCTCCAAAAGAAAGAAAAATTCTTGAAATGCGACACGGACTTGTTGACGGATTTACTCACACACTCGAAGAAGTAGGAAAAGTCTTCGGAGTTACTCGTGAACGTATTCGTCAGATTGAAGCAAAGGCGCATGAGAAGATTAGACAGCATGATAAGATCAATAGACTAAGAAATTACTAGGACAGTTACTAGTGACTAGTGACTAGTTGCTAGGAATACCAAAAGATTTCATAAAACCGCCGTGAGGCGGTTTTATGTTGACAAATTTTTTTTTAATGTATTTTAAAAGTAGATTTTAACCTTTTCACTCATACAAAAAACTCATGAAAATTCTTATCGCATTCCGCTTTACTGGCGAAGACCCGATTGAACTCAAGGAAACTCTTGGTAAGATTTCATCAACATTTCGAAACCTTGGGCATGCTGTTTACTGCTCGATCGAAGACGAAGATGATTTCAAGGGGCAGAAGAAAACCAACAAGGAAATCATGGAACACGCGTTTTCTGAGTGTGATACAGCAGATCTCGTATTTGCTTTTATTCGCTCAAACAGCATGAGTGAGGGGATGATCCTAGAGCTCGGATATATGAAAGGAAAAGGAAAACCGTTCGCAGTTGCCCGCAAGAGGGGAATCTGGACTACCTCGATTCATGAAATGGCAGATCCTTTCATAGAGTTTGATGAGCTCGAAGATTTACTTCAGCAGATTGAACAACAATTCTAATTAAAAAGAGCAATCCCAACGAGATTGCTCTTTTATTTATAGAAATAACACAATTAAACTGTTTGTAAATAGATATAAAATGTATATCTATGTAAGCGTGATACAATTGGAACATGACCTCTGATGCCTTTAAAATTGCCTATAAAGCCCTTAATCCAGAGCAAAGGAAGGCTGTAGATACTATTGAAGGACCTGTGATGGTTATCGCTGGGCCTGGTACCGGAAAAACTTCCATTTTGACCCTTCGGATAGCTAATATTTTGGATAAAACCGACACGTCTCCCGACAGTATCCTAGCTCTCACTTTTACCGAGTCCGGTGTACACTCCATGAGACAAAAGCTCGTAAGTATCATTGGAGCCGCTGCTTACCGAGTAAATATTTTCACCTTTCACGGCTTTGCTAATTCTATTATCGAGCAGTACCCAGAATATGTTCCTCGTATTATTGGCGGAGCTCTTGCTCCGGAAGTTGAACAATTCAAAATTCTTGAAACCATTTTTGAATCGAATTCTTTTTCAGTCATTAAGCCGTTTGGAAATATCTTTTTTTATGTTCGCCCTGCGCTCTCTGCCATAAGAAGCTTGAAGCGTGAAAATGTTGATCCAAAGAATTTTTTGAAAGCCATTAAAGCAGAAGAGAAAACTCTTATGGGTATCGACGATCTTTATCATGAAAAAGGAAAGTACAAAGGAGAAATGAAAGGAGTGTACAAAACGGCTCTGAAAAAAATTGAAAAGAATAAGGAGTTGGTGAAAGTCTATGAGCTTTATGAAAAAGCCCTGGCATCAGCGCGCCTGTTTGATTATGAAGACATGATCGTTGAAACTATTGCGGCACTCCGAAAGAACAACGACTTGCTTTTGATGCTTCAAGAAGAATATCAGTATGTGCTAGCGGATGAGCATCAGGATGCAAATAATGCCCAGAACGCAATCCTAGAACTTATCTCAGGATTTCATGAAAATCCAAACCTCTTTATTGTGGGAGATGAAAAGCAGGCGATTTACCGATTCCAAGGTGCGTCACTCGAAAATTTTTTGTACTTCAAAAGGAAATTTCCAGAAGCAACGCTTATAACGCTCACAAACAACTATCGCTCAACCCAAACCATCCTTGATGCAGCCCATACCCTTATCACTAATAACAATGCAGATGAAAACGCACCTCGAGTACCACTCGTAGCAGCCAAAAAAATGGAGCATGAGGAGAATCCGGTACCATTCACTATTTTTGAATTCGAGAACGGAGACCAAGAAACCAGGTTTCTTTCAGAAGATATTGCAAGTCGTATAAAAAGCGGGACTGAGCCTCGATCAATTGCGGTGCTCTTTCGAGATAATGCTGATGCAATTCCCCTGATTCGTTCTTTTGAAAGAAGTAGTATTCCATTCGCCATTTTTTCTGATGATGACATCTTGCGCGATGCTCACATTGCAAAATTAATGACGCTTTTACGAGCGATTAATACCTTCGGGGCCGACGAACTTGTTGCAAAACTTTTGTTTGTTGATGTGTTTGGACTTTCACCACTTGATGCCTTTAGGATTTTGTCATATCGAACAAAACACAAAAAGAATTTGTTTGATATTCTGCGAAACCGTGACGAGCTAACTGACGCGGGAGTAACAGATATAGCAAAAGCAAAAGATTTTTTCGAGCAACTGCAGCAGTTTGCAAAAATTGCTAAGAATAAACCTCTGCTTACTTCAATAGAAACAATCATTCGAGATTCACTCTTTATTCCGTACTTACTTTCGCTTCCTGAATCGCTTTCTGCTATCGAAAAACTCGACACCCTTATGAACGCGGTGAAGTCGATGGTAGAAACTAAAAAGGATTCACGACTTTCTGATTTTATTGATCACATCGACACCCTTGAAGTTCATGGGGCAAAGCTTGCACGATCAAAACGACAAACCTTTGAAAATCGCATCTCACTTATGACGGCCCATCGTTCAAAAGGCCTTGAATTCGACGTTGTGTACATTACTGGTATCACGGATGGGAAATGGGGTAATAAGCGCACGGTGGAGCATTTTGCCCTTCCTATACAGGGCAAAACAGCGCTCTCGTCAGAGGAGGATGAGGATGAACGACGATTGTTTTTTGTAGCAGTGACAAGGGCTCGAAAAGAGGTGATTGGAACGTATGCCAAAAGTGATGCTGCGGGAAAGCAGAAAATCCGTAGCCAGTTTCTTGAGGAAATCGTTTCTCACCTTGATCACAAACACCATATCTTTGAAGAAGCTCCCCATACGATTCTTACCGAGCCATTGCCACACGGTCCTGATATAAAAAGTGTTGAATATTTGCAAAAGCTTTTTTTGGAACAAGGACTCAATGTCAGTGCACTCAATAATTATTTAGTATGCCCGTGGCAATATTTTTTTCAAAACTTGATTCGTATTCCTCATGCGCCAGAAAAGCACCAAATGTACGGAATCGCCGTTCATTCGGCTCTCAAAGAAGAGATTGACCGTGTTAGAAAAGGAGAAAATCCAGATAAAGAAAGATTTCTAGAATCTTTTCGTAGAAATTTAAAACGCCAACCACTTTCCCAGGATGAATACGACGAGTCTTGTGCTAAAGGAGAAAAATCTCTTAGTGGATATTTTGATGAACATAAAGAGGAATGGAACGGAGAAAGTATCCCCGAGCTTTCAATTGCAGGAGTGCACCTAAAAATGCCAAATGAAGAAACATTACTTCTTCGTGGTCAGATCGACCGACTTGATATTGAAGGAAGTGAGGCGCGAGTGGTGGATTATAAAACAGGTGCCGTGAAATCAAGAAAAGAAATTCTAGGTGAAACAAAATCGTCTGAAGGTGCGATTAAGCGACAGCTCGATTTTTATCGACTACTTCTGGATCTCTATGAAGACGGCAGATATCGAATGACGCAAGGAAAAATTGACTTTATTGAACCGACAAAAGAAGGTAATTATAAAAGCGAGCTATTTGAAATTACTAACGAAGACAGAAAGAATATCGAAAGTTTGGTATTGGAAAAAGCAATGGAAATTTACACGGTTTCTTTTTGGAATATAACCTGTGAAGATCCGAAGTGTGAATTTTGCCAGCTTCGAAAAGCGATGGGTTCAGAAAAAGTAATAAGTAAAGAGTAGTAAGTAAAAAGTAAGAAATACAAAACAAAATCCAATTGCCGTGGGCAATTGGATTTTACTAAGTACTTATTACTTCTTACTATTTTCCTTCCTCTACAAGTGCCGCGTCAATTACTGATTTCATGGTAGCAAGAGACTGAGCTCCTTTGATTACGATCTTTTGGCCGCTGCGGGTGACAAGGATGCTGTAGGGTGTGCCACTGTTCGGCCCTACCACTCCGGCAATAGTTCCATCGCGAATATCTTCGTCTACTTTTGATTTCATTTTACCACTTGAAAGACATTCGTTAAATTTTCCTTCATCAATTCCAATTTCTTTTGCAATTGATGGAAGGGCTGCAGGATCCAAGGTGTCATTTGATTTTGTGCGAGTGTAAATAATATTCGTATATTCCCAAAATTTTGCATTACCGCCAAGATCAGCGACGCATTCAGTCGCTTCTGCTTCTTTTTGAGCGCGACTGTGGAGTGCTGAAATAGGGAATTGTCTGTATACCCATGCCACCTTTCCTTCAGGGCCATACTCTTTCATGACTGATTGCATGGTGCTATGAAATTGCTTACAAAACGGGCACTCAGTGTCAGAAAATTCAACAATAATAGCGGTTGCATTTGGGCTGCCCAAAATATGGTCTTCACTGTTTACCTCACGTAAGGTCACAGAATCGATGACAGGAATGGCAGCACCTGCAAGATTTGATTTTGGGCTAGTGCCAGAAAAATACACTCCCGCGCCAATGAGTGCTCCAGCAATAACAATTGAAAAAGGTATAACCCATGGGCTTGGAGCAGGTTCTGTGGCTTGCGGCGGATATTGATTCGGTTCCATAGAAATATGTTTGGAATTACTACTAAATAGTACGGTTAGTATATCACTAATTTTTCTATGGTACTCTGTTAGTAATGTCTTTTTTCGAAGCGCTTATCTTGGGGCTTACTCAAGGGTTAACCGAGTTTATCCCTGTCTCTTCCTCGGGGCATCTTATTATTGTTCATAAGCTTTTTGGCACATCTGGAAACGATCTCATGCTCGACGCGGTGCTTCAGCTCGCAACGGTACTCGCAGTACTAGTCTATTTTAGAAAGGAATTATGGAAATTAGCCAAAGATACTGTTTGTATTGTAATGCAAAAACCGGTAGAGCAGAAAGACAAAACTCTGGTCGGAGCGCTCTTTTTTGGAACAATCCCAGCGCTTTTTCTGGGTCTCTTACTTGAAACTAAGATGGAAACATTGTTTCGATCGACTCACCTTGTTGCCTATGCTCTCCTTGTGGGAAGCGTGCTGATGTTTTTTGCGGAAAGAGTTAAAAAAGTTTCAAATCCTCTTTCTGTGAGAAAGGGAATTGTCATCGGGTTTTTTCAATCCATTGCGCTTCTGCCGGGGATATCGAGATCAGGCGCTACAATTTCAGGAGGGTTGTTTGAAGGATTAAGCAGGGAAGAAGCAACCAGATTTAGTTTTCTCCTTTCTTTTCCAATTATTTTTGGGTCTGGACTTAAGAAATTGACAGATCTTTTCCAAGTCAGTGGGGGAGTTTCTGCTTCTCAATTGCTGGCTTGCCTCGTTGCGTTTATCGTAGGTCTCTTTTGTATTCATTATCTTCTGAAATATGTAAAAACTCACTCGCTTTCTGTATTTATCTGGTATCGAGTTGGGCTTGCAATTATAATTCTGTTGTTTTTGTAATTTTAATACCCTTACATTTGTCAACCTGTGAGGGTAAATGCCAAATCAAAAAAAGTATCCATCTCAGCGTTGAACATCTCTACATCTAAATCGTCGTAAGCAGGCATCGGCTTCTCCAGAAAATTGAATGTTCTTAACCCTATTAGTATAAAAATGGCTCTAGATATGTCTAAAATGGCAATGTGTGAGTCATCACAGAGTCTTCTTTGAGTTCCCATTTAGAAGTATCGAGAGGAATGGTTATGTTGACTCCTCCTTCTGCAAAGATGAGTTTTTGATTATTTATTGCATAGTCGTATACGTCCTTCGTGATTTTTACGTCAGCAATACAATAGTCGACTACTTTTTGTTTTTCTCCTTCTCTCCACCAG
>Ga0163144_10012318_pt1 | contig 17970 bp, 13 predicted proteins | sample OliLak19BULKMAT1_FD_123175 | JGI IMG/M metagenome (GOLD analysis project Ga0163144, IMG submission 123175) | Freshwater microbial mat bacterial communities from Lake Vanda, McMurdo Dry Valleys, Antarctica - Oligotrophic Lake LV.19.BULKMAT1 | ecosystem: Environmental > Aquatic > Freshwater >...
ACCTTACTTCACCGCCGAAATATTCCCCCGAATTTCACCGCCGGGGTAGGCTTTGGTGTGAAGATTGACGTACATCATTCCGTTCGTAAGGCTGTCGACCAGTCCCTGACGCAAGGTAGCAGTACCGTTAATGGGCGACTTTTTAACGGCCACGGTGTCAAACGGCACGACCACGGGGCCATTCACGCCGGGTGCACCCCGGTGCAGGTGACCCATCAGGGGAGCCAGGCCCGTGTATTCGACTTTGTAAGTCAGCACCCGGGTGGTCTTGTCGAGGGTGCCGGTGAACGTTCCACTGGCCGTCGAGGGGTTCGTAGGAACTTCCGCATTTGCGTTGACAGCGGCGGTAAAATTAGTCTTGTTTGGATCCGTTGTCGGCGTGTTGTTATCGTCGTCCTTGTCACAAGCGACAAACAGGAGACTACCGGCCAGCAGAAATAAAGAAAGGATTTTCTTATTCATTGGAATTTGGTGTTGATGAAAAAATAGCCTACCAAAGAACCATGCCGACAGAAGAGGACGGCGAATTTTTTGGTAAAAATCCCGAGAGAGAAAAGTCGGGGAGTGTCCCGCCACCCGTTCTGCGGGGACATTTTCGTTGATTTTGCAAACTTACGGAGGGTACGCGGGCGGGGTGCGGGTGGCCGATGCACCTACTCCCGCGTACGTGAGTAGTTCAAATCAGACGCTCACCGAGAAGGGGATGAGGGTAAATTCGACGCCGTTGAGCGGCCTGTGTAGCGACTCCTAACTGGATTTTTCAGCTTAGACCGCTTTTCACGCCAGCACCGCCTCTTTCCGCTCGCCGATTTGCTGCCGCCACATGGCGTAGTACAGGCCTTTTTGCAAAAGCAGGTCGGCGTGTCTACCCTGCTCGGCCACCCGGCCATGTTCGAGCACGAAAATGTGGTCGGCGTGCAGAATCGTACTCAGCCGGTGGGCAATCAGGATGGTGATGTGCCGCCGCGACCCCGACAACTTGCGCACGGTTTTCCCGATTTCTTCCTCCGTTAGCGAATCGAGCGACGAGGTGGCCTCGTCGAACACGAGCAGCGTCGGGTTGCGCAGCAAGGCCCTGGCGATGCTCAGGCGCTGTTTTTCCCCGCCCGATACCTTCACGCCGCCTTCGCCGATGACCGTGTCGAGGCCCTGCGGGGCGCGGGCCAGCAGGCTGTCGGCGGCGGCCTGGCGGAGGGCGGTCAGGCATTGTTCGTCGGTGGCATCGGGGGCCACGAAGCGCAGGTTTTCGCGGATGGTTCCGGCGAAAAGCTGCGTGTCCTGGGTGACGAAGCCAATTTGCTCGCGGAGGTCGTCCAAATCCACCTCGGTACTCGGAATGCCGTTGTACAAAATCCGCCCGGCCTGCGGCGGGTACAGGCCTACGAGAAGCTTGACCAGCGTGGTTTTGCCCGACCCCGACGGCCCGACGAAGGCGATGGTTTCTCCCCGCTGCGCCCGGAACGAAATGCCGTCGAGGGCCAGGGTGCTGGCCGAAAGGTGCTTAAAGCGTACGTCTTCGAAAGCGAGGGTTTCAATCTGCTCGACGGGGCGGGGATGAGCGGGCTTCACGTCGCGGGGCGTGTCGAGGATTTGCTGGAAATTGGCCAGCGACGCCTCGGTTTCGCGGTAAATGTTGATGATGTTGCCCAATTCCTGAAGCGGGCCGAAAATGGCAAAGGAGTAGATGAACAGCGAGAAAAACTCGCCCACCGTGATGCGCCCCTGCACCACCAGAAACAGCATGAGCAGCATGATGGCGTTGCGGAGCAGGTTGACGAAAGTGCCCTGCACGAACGAGAGCGAACGGACGTAGCGCACCTTTTTCAACTCCAGCCGCAGGATTTTTTCGGTTGTGGCGTTGAGGCGTTCGGTTTCCTGCTGGGCCAGGCCCAGGCTTTTGACGAGTTCGATGTTGCGCAGGCTTTCGGTGGTCGAACCGGCCAGGGCGGTGGTTTCGGCGACGATGGTTTTCTGAACAACCTTGATTTTCCGGCTCAAGAGCGAACTGACGAACCCCAGCAGCGGGATGGTCAGGAAGTACGCCGGAGCAATGGGCCAGTACACCGTGCTGGCGTACCACATCACGAACACGATGCCCACCAGCGAGGTGAACAGCACGTTGACGAAGGCCTGAATGAGTTTTTCCACGTCGGCGCGCACCTTCTGGAGTTTGCCGAGGGTTTCGCCGGAGCGCTGGTCTTCAAACACCTGGTAGGGCAATTCGAGCGAGTGGCGCAGGCCATCGCCGTACATCCGGGCGCCGAGCCGCTGGGTGATGACGTTGACGTAGTAATCCTGAAAATTCTTGGCAATCCGGCTCACCATCGCCACGCCCAGGGCTTGCAGAATCAGCACCCCGGCCCCGCCCGACAGGAAAGCCCAGAAGTTCAGATTGTGCAGGGTACCGTCGGGTTTGACGACGTACTGGTCAATGATTTTTCGGAAAATGTAGGGGTCAAGCAGCGAGAAAACCTGGTTGATGGCCGCCAGGACGAGCGCCAGCACGAGCAACGCCCAGTAGCGGCGGAGGTAACTAAAGAGGAGTTTCATGGGTGGACGTAAAGATACTTTGCTCCGGTTCAGAAACCTTCCCGGAACCGGAGTGGGCGACAGAATGGGTCGCCGTCACGGATTTTTTACCTCCTTCACCGTAAGCACCCCCTGCATCACGCGCCAGTGTCCGGGAAACGTACACAGAAACGGATACTGACCCGGTTCGGCGGGGGCTTTGAACGTAAGGCGGAAGCGCTGCCCGGCGTTGACCAGGGGCGAATGAAACAACACATCCGGGGTGTCGGGCACAAAATTTCGTTCGAAACCGTCTTTCAACCGGGCCATGGCATCGGCTGCTTCACCCACTTGCTGGGTGCTTCCCGGTTTGACAATGACCACGTTATGGGGCATCATGTCGGGATTTTCAAACAAAATTGAAACCGATTTCCCAGCCGGTACCACGAGGCTCGTTTTGTCAAACGCCATTTTGGCTTCCAGAGCCTTCAGGTTGATTTCCAGGCTACCGATACCCTCCAGTTTCTCCAGCAAAGCCGGTCGGTTTTTCGCTGGTACGTCCGCGACCAGCCCCTTGGCTAGCCCAATCAGGTGGCCAAAGGCCGGGGTGTTCTGGCCCGCTTCGGGCGTGTTGCTGAGAAACGCGACAAACGCATTCAGCGACTGCAGTTTGCCGTCGGGCGTGGCGCTCAGGCGTACCAGCAAAGGGTACGCCAGGGCCGGTTCGTGGGCAGTCAGCCCGTTGACTTTACCCCGAAACGAAGTCTTGAGCGTCCCGTCGGGCAGGAGCGAAAGGCCCGTCAGGTAATCGGCCCGACCCGACGGGCTGGCCTGCACGAGGCCACACCGCCCGGTCCGATTGATTGGCCTTGATGACGACCGCGTAGCCCAGTGCCCGGGCGAACTGGCTGGTGTCCTGTCGAATTAGCCGGAGCGATTCAGAAAACAGTGGTTTGAGTTCCGCCGGACTGCCCGCCAGCAGCAGGCGCGCCAGGTGCCGGGGGGCCTCGGTCGGCCCGGCCACGCCTTTTTTCGCAGCCTGTGCGCGAATGATCCGCAGCAGCACCCGCGCCTGGCTGCTGTGTTCGGCTTCCGCCTGCTGGCGGAGCACTTCCCGGTGCCGCGACGGTTCCAGGTCGGGTCGGGCTAGCAGGGCGGTGCGCACGGCCCCGGTCTGGGGCAGGGTCAGGAGTTCGGGCGTGGGGGTCAAATCGAGCAGGTATTGGGTGGCCGGTTCGGGGTAGGCCGTCGCGGTTTGCCTCAGTTTATGGAGCCAGACGGGTTTCAGGACCAGCATCGTTTCCCGAATCGCGTAATCGAGGTACGGGTCCGTGGGGAAATCGAGCACGCCGAGGGCGGCGCTGACGGCCGGTTCGGTCTCGAAAAAACTCAGGGCCACCACCGCCTCCAGACGCACCCTCGGCGAGGGGTCGCTGGCCTGGGTGCGCAGCAGCGCCAACGCATCGGGGAGGCGGTCTCTCCAGCAGAGCAACACGCGGGTAGCGGCCGCACGGGCCTGGTGCGACCGGGCCGTCAGCAGCGATTTGAGCAGGCCGACATTGACCACGTTGAAATCCTGGTACAACCAGAGTCCTTCCAGCCGGTACCGATCGTAATCCGGGTGGTTCGGGTCCAGGCCCGCCAGCCAGGCTTGTAGCGGCGGGAGTACCTCCGCCGGGGCCTGCTCCCGCAGTTGGGTACGGGAACGGTAGCGAAACCGGTCTTCGGGGGCTTTCAGGTTGTCGAGCAATGCGGAAATGGGTTGTCTCGACACGTCCACGACGGCAAGGGGCGGTTTGCCGGTGTGGGTGATGCGCCAGATGCGCCCGTGCGAGTTGTCGCGGGCGGGGTCGCGGGGAGGGTTTTCGCCGTGCGAGATGAGCGGGTTGTACCAATCGACCAGGTACAAGGCCCCGTCGGGGCCAAATTTCAGGTCGATTGGGCGGAAGTTCGGGTCGGTCGATTGCAGCAGCGGCTCGACTTCCTTGCTGCCAATGCCCGACCCTTTCGCGATAATCCGGTGCTGCTTGATGCCCTGAAAACCAATGTTGTTGTTAATCAGAAAATCGCCCTGCACGCTATCGGGAAACTGACGGCTCGACACCAGCTCGATGCCCGCCGTGGGCCGCACACGCGTTTCGGTAAAGGTGGCAGTGCGCGGATGCTTGGCCGGGTACACCACCCGGCCCGTCAGGGGCGGGGCGAAGTAGTTGGAGCCGTCGGAGGCATCGCCGATGAGGTGGGTTCCCCAGCCATCGAACACGTTGCCCCAGGGGTTGTAGTACGGGTAAGAAATGTAGGGTGACAGCCGGGCCGTGCGCGGCTCAAAGCGATAGGTGGTTCCGGCGTAGGAGCGCACGGGACCGTAGGGCGTTTCAATCTGGGAGTTCAAAAACGTGCCCTCGCTGAAATACAGCGCCCCATCCGGCCCATAGGTAAAGGCGTGAATGGCATGGTGGCTGTCTTCCGACCCAAAGCCCGTCAGAACCACCTCCCGCACGTCGGCTTTGCCGTCGCCATCAGTGTCTTTCAAAAAAACCAAGTCTGGCTCCTGCGACACGTACACCCCGCCGTTGCCAAACTCGAAGCCCAGCGGCAGGTACAGATCATCGGCAAAGACCGTGTGTTGGTCGGCTTTTCCATCGCCGTTGGTGTCTTCGAGAATCAGGAGTTTGTCGTGAACCGGAATGCCGGGAAAATACTGAGGGTAAGTGGGCATGGTGGCTACCCAAAGCCGTCCGCGGGCGTCGAAGTTCATCGCCACCGGCTTTTCAACGGGGAACTCCTTCTCGGAGGCGAACAGGTTGATTTCGTAGCCTTGGGGCAGTTTGAACGATTCTGTTGTGGTCGGCCAGACTTTTTCGTGGTGGTGCAGGGCCGCGGCCTCCCGGGCGGCCTTGCCCTGCCGACCCACCATCGGCACTGGCGGAATCAGGGAGGAGTCAGCGGGTTGGTTCCGCTGGTCCACAATCGCCCGGGCTTTGGCGTAGGCTTCGGTTCCCGGGTTCTGGCCCAATTCCCAAATCACCGAGTCGAGTGCCGCCACCATCTGATTGAGCTTGCGCAGTTCGGGCGGAAACGCAATCACGCCGAACGGCTCCCGGCGACGACCGTAAATGTACTCGCCGTTGACGGCCCGCCAGCGGTAGAAAAAATGGGTGTCCTTCCAGTTAATCACCTGTCGGAGTTGTCGGCTGCGCTCCGAATCCGGGTCGGCCAACCGGCCCCAGCCCAAGGCCTGCCCCACCCAGTCGGCGGCCAGCCGGTAGCCTTCGTCGTTGAGGTGAATTCCGTTGATGGTGATGGGCTTCTGACCCGACTTCATCCGGGCCAGTGAAGGCGTGAATAAATCAACGAAGTGCAGGCCGTTGGCGTCGGCGGTCTGCTGCATGGTGCGGGTGTAGCGGGCGAGGTTGGCGTTGTGTTCGGTGGGGTCGGGCAGGTGTACGCCCAGCGATTCGTGCGCGATGGGCGAAACCAGCACCAGCAAGGGGGCGCTGTGGCCGTTGTATCGATTGGCCCGGAGGTTGGCGATGAACGCGCGCAGGTCCTTCTCGAATTGCGGCAGACCGGCGGGGCCTTTGAACGCTTCATTCATGCCGAAGCACAAAAATAAAACGTCGGCCTTCTGGTCGGAAAGGTCCTGATTCAGGCCGACGAAGTTGAGGACCACGGGCATGGCAGTCCCTTCGTTTCCGTGGGTAAATCCTTGAAACGCCACCTCCGGCTGGCCGGTCGTCAGCCGGGTGGTTTTTTCACCGAATCCCGGGAAATTAAGCGGACGGGGTTGCAGACCCACCTCATCGGCGCTCCAGCCCATGTTTCGCACGGTAAGTTGCTGACCGGGAAATTGCTGTTGCAGCAGGGTTTCCAGGTAGCCGTAGTGGCGCATCCGGTCAGCAAACGTATTGCCCAACAGTATGACCCGACTGCCGGGTTGTGGAATGAACCGGGGCGTGGCCAATTGCCCCCGCGCCGACTGGACGAGTAAATACAATCCGGTCAGCAGCAAGCTAAACGCGTTTGGGTGGGAGGGATTCATGGGGAGGAGCGGGCAATTTTTGCTGACGGTGCATCCGATTCAGAGCGGGCCGCCCCGCATCATAATCCGATTGAGGAGGATGAGGAAGTGGTTTGTTCATCGCGGGTGGCCACGTCAGCAGACTTGTCTTTCCACCGCGGCTCGATCCGAGTCCGGCAGTATCCTGATTTCGTAGCGTCGTACTTTTCTCCAAACTAATTCCTAACACGACCCGCATTGGCCCATGTTGCAGGGTCACGGTGCCATCCACCCCACCGTTGGGGCGAAGTTGGATGCAATGTGTCATCGATAAACCAGCCAGTCCTCTCTTTTCGTGAGACTGGCTGATTTCAAGGTGGGCCCTGCTGGGCTCGAACCAGCGACCAATTGATTATGAGTCAACTGCACTAACCACTGTGCTAAGGGCCCAGATTGGACGCGGAACAACGCCGAATCGTCTTGCAAGTTTACGGCTTTATCGCCGTTTGGTCAATGATGGGTTAAACTCTGAACCCAAAACGCGTTCTCAGGCCCACACCAACCCCCGTTTTTTCAGCATGAAAAAGATCCTTAGTTTCAGCATTGCCCTTTTTTTCGTAGTCGGTACCGCCTTTGCTCAGGGCGGCGGGGGCAATGCCACTCCCGAAGAGCGTGCCCAGCGCCAGACGGCCCAATTGAATGAGGCCGTCAAACTCGACAAAACTCAGGAGGAGAAAATCTATGCCCTTAACCTCGTCCGCGCCAGGCAGATGCAGGAACTCCGCGCTGACGGGGGGCGCCCCGACCGCGAAAAAATGCAGGAAATGCAGAAGGCATTCGAGGAAAAACTGAAGCCCATCCTGACCGCCGAGCAGTGGACGGCCTATGAAAAACTCCGCGAAGAACAGCAGAGCCGGATGCGGAATCGGCAAAATAAGCGCCGCTGACCCATCAACTTCCCGAAAGTTTTAGAACTTTCGGGAAGTTTTTAAACCAGCCGCTGTCTTGAACAAAAAGAAAGTCATCAACGACCCGGTTTACGGCTTCGTCACCATTCCCAACGACTTCCTGTTCGACCTCATCGAGCACCCGTACTTTCAGCGGCTGCGGCGCATCAAGCAACTGGGCATGGCCGAGTACGTGTACCCCGGTGCCCTCCACACCCGCTTCCACCACGCCCTGGGGGCCATGCACCTGATGGGTGAGGTAATCACCAGCCTGAAAAGTAAAGGCCACGCCATCTCCGACGACGAATGCCAGGCCGCCCAAATCGCCATCCTGCTCCATGACCTCGGCCACGGGCCGTTTTCGCACGTACTCGAACATACGTTGTTCGACCACGTCCCCCACGAGAACATCTCGCTGCTGCTGATGGAGTCGCTCAACCGCGAGTTTGGGGGAGCGCTTACCCTGGCCATCCGAATGTTTTCGGGACAGTACGAGCGGAAGTTTTTCCACCAACTCATTTCCAGTCAGCTCGACATCGACCGCCTCGATTACCTCAACCGCGATTGTTTTTTTACGGGCGTGACCGAAGGCAGCATCGGCTCCGAGCGCATCATCAAAATGATGGATGTGCACGACAACCAGTTGGTTATCGAGCAGAAAGGCGTGTACAGCATCGAAAACTTTCTGACCTCGCGCCGGTTGATGTACTGGCAAGTGTATTTGCACAAAACCAGCATCTGCGCCGAAACGATGCTCGTTCAGATTATCCGCCGTGCGCGTGAACTCTGCCGGGAAGGCGCGACCGTGTACGCCACGCCCGCCCTTGGACTGTTCCTGCACGGGGAAGTGACCCTCGACGAATTCCGCGACGACCCGCAGGTGCTCGAAGCCTTCACCCAACTCGACGACTACGACCTCTGGGGCGCCATCAAACAGTGGGCGCACCACCCCGACCGGATTTTGCGCGGCCTGAGCCGAATGCTGCTCGAACGCAAACTCTTCAAGATCAGCCTCTCTAACCAGCCCATTGAAACCTCGGTGATTAACCTGCTCCGGCGCGATTTGCGCGGGCAGCCGGGGGTAACCGAAGCCGACTTATCCTACCTGCTCGTGGAAGGCTCCACGACCAACGCCGCTTACGTGAGCAACAACCGCCAAAATATCTGCGTGTTGACGAAAAACCAACGCGTGGTCGACATCGCCGAAGCCTCGGATTTGCCCACCATTCAGGCCCTGAGTAAGATTGTGCGCAAATACTACGTGTGTTGGGCCAAAACAGTATATTTGCAACTTTGACGGCCCTAACCCAGCCGTTTTCTTGGACTATCCGAAGGTTGACCGCGCCGGGAATGCAACACCCCCACGCCCCTTGGCACTCAGCCGCAGCCCAGATCTATGGAATTTACCGTGGCCCAAATCGCCCAGTTGCTGGGCGGCGACGTTGAGGGAAATGCCTCCCGCCGCATCAACCAGTTGGCGAAAATTGAAGATGGTACCGAGGGCGCCCTTTGTTTTCTTTCCAACCTGAAATACGAGCAGTTTCTCTACACGACGGCGGCTTCGGCGGTGATCGTGGGACGAACTTTTGAGGCCAAAAAAGCCGTCAACCCGGCGCTCATTCGCGTAGATGATGCCTACTCGGCCTTTTCGCGTTTGCTCGAAGAGTATGACAAGGCACTGAAGTTCAGTAAAACCGGCGTTGAACAGCCGTCCTTCCTCGGCGAAGGCACCGAAGTAGGGGAGGGCATTTACCGGGGCGTTTTTTCGGTGATTGGTAAAAACTGCCGGATTGGGGCCAACGTCAAGATTCATCCCCAGGCTTTTATCGGTGACAACGTCCGCATTGGCGACAACACGGTCGTTCACGCCGGGGTAAAAATTTACGACAACTGCGTTATCGGAGCGCGTTGTTCTATTTACCCCAACGCCGTCATCGGCTCCGATGGTTTTGGCTTTGCCCGCCAACCCGACGGCAGCTACCGGGCCATTCCGCAACTGGGCAATGTGGTGCTTGAAGACGACGTCAGCGTGGGTTCCAATACCAACATCGACTGCGCCACGATGGGCAGTACGCTCATTCGACAGGGCGTGAAACTCGATAACCTCATTCAAATCGGCCACAACGTTGAGATTGGCAAACACACGGTCATCGCCGCCCAAACCGGCGTGTCGGGGTCAGCTAAAATCGGTGATAACTGCCAAATTGGCGGTCAGGTGGGCGTGGCCGGACACATAAGCATTCCTAACCGTACCATCGTCACGGCCAAATCCGGGGTTTCAAAGTCATTCCGCAAGGAAGGCCTCATCCTGGGCGGCAACCCGGCAATGGAAAATACGGATTTCCTCCGTTCGCGGGCCCTCCTGCGGCAGCTTCCTCAGGTCCTTCCCCAACTGGCCAAACGCGTCGGGGAAATCGAAAAAGAAGTAAAAGCCCTAACTTTACCCGCCGGTGAACCAGAGTCGCTTCCCTAATATGGGCGCGTTACTGAGTTTTTAAGTTTTTGGTTTTTTAGCGGCGTTGGGTCTCAGCGTTCATCTACAAAGACTAAAAACTTCTAAACCCAACCCAGCCCTTCTTTTTGATGAATATCAAGCAACACACCATTTCAAAGGCCGTTTCACTATCGGGCGTCGGATTGCACACGGGCGTACAGGCTACCATGACTTTCGTGCCCGCCCCACCCAACCACGGATTTAAATTCCAGCGAATCGACTTGCCGGGTCAGCCGATTGTTGATGCCGACGTGGACAACGTGGTGGATCTTTCTCGCGGCACCACCATTGAGCAAAACGGCGCGCGCGTAAATACCGTCGAGCACACCCTGGCGGCCCTGGTCGGCCTGCAACTCGACAACGTGCTGGTTCAACTAGACGGCCCGGAGCCGCCCATCATGGATGGCTCGTCGCTGAAATTCGTGGAAGCCCTCGAAGAGGCGGGTCTCGAAGAACAGAACGTGCTGCGCAACTACTTCGAGGTGCCCACCGAGGTGCGCTACCGCGAAAAAGAGCGCGACGTGGAAATCGCCGCCCTGCCCCTCAACGACTATCGGCTCACGGTGATGGTGGACTACAACTCCAAAATCCTGAGCAGCCAGCACGCCACCCTCAACGACATCAGCCTGTTCTCGCAGGAAATTGCACGGAGCCGCACGTTCTGCTTCCTGCACGAACTCGAAGCCCTGCACGAGGCCAACCTCATCAAAGGCGGCGATCTCTCCAACGCCATCGTGATCGTGGACCGAGACGTGGAGGAAGGCGAACTCGACCACCTGGCCAAACTACTCGGCAAACCCCCTGTGCGGGTGGAAAAGGCAGGCATTCTCAACAACGTCGAACTGCACTACACCAACGAACCCGCCCGGCACAAACTCCTCGACATGCTCGGCGATCTGGCTCTGGTGGGTCGCCCGCTAAAGGCCCAGATTCTGGCGGCCCGTCCCGGCCACGCGGCCAACGTGGGATTTGCTAAAAAAATAAAAAAACTGATGCTCGATACCCAGAAGGCCGGTGTTCCCACCTACGACCCCAAGGTGCCCCCGGTGCTCGACATCAAACAGATTTCGGCCCTGCTCCCCCACCGCTATCCCTTCCAGATGATCGACAAAATCACTTACCTGGACGAAGTGAGCGTAATCGGCGTTAAAAACGTGACCATGAACGAGCCGTATTTTATGGGTCACTTTCCCAACAACCCCGTCATGCCGGGCGTGATGCAGGTCGAAGCGATGGCTCAGACGGGTGGCATCCTGGTGCTCAGCAGCGTACCCGACCCCGAGAACTACTGGCCCTACCTGGCGGTGATTGAAAACTGCCGTTTCCGGAAAAACGTCGGCCCCGGCGACACGGTCGTGTTTCGATGTGAACTCCAGGCCCCCATCAAACGCGGTATCGCCAAAATGCACGGCACCGCCCACGTCGCCGGCCTGTTGGTCTGCGAAGCCGACATGACGGCAAGTTTAGTACGGAAAAAATAGGTTTTCAGTTTTCAGTTTACGGTTTTCAGTTGATGGAATTTCAGCCCTGGAAAACTGCAAACTGAAATTGTCAACCGCGAACAGTTTATGATCCAACCCCTCGCCTACGTTCATCCCGATGCCCGCATTACCGCCAATGTCGTGATTGAACCCTTCGCGGTGATTCACAAAAACGTGGAAATCGGCGAAGGCACCTACATCGGCTCGAATGTGACGATTTACGAAGGTGCCCGCATCGGCAAAAACTGCCGGATTTTCCCCGGTGCCGTCATTTCTGCCATTCCGCAAGACCTGAAATTCAAAGGCGAAGACAGCCTTGTGGTTCTTGGCGACAACACCACCATCCGCGAATGCGTGACCATCAACCGGGGCACCTCGGCCTACGGGCGAACCACGGTTGGCTCTAATTGCCTCGTGATGGCCTACGTTCACATCGCCCACGACTGCATCGTGGGTGATAACTGCGTGATTTCCAACGCCGTGCAAATGGCCGGGCACGTGGAGGTGGGCGACTGGGCCATCGTAGGAGGCACCACGGCCATTCACCAATTCTGCAAAATTGGCCCGCACGTCATGATTTCGGGCGGTTCGCTGGTGGGAAAAGACGTCCCTCCCTTTACAAAAGCGGGCCGGGAGCCGCTGGCCTACGTGGGTCTCAACTCAATTGGCCTACGGCGTCGGGGTTTTTCCAACGATAAAATTGCGGAGATTCAGGAAATTTACCGCTTCATTTACCTGCGCGGCTACAACAATTCTGAAGCCCTCAACCGGATCGAAATCGAGCTGCCCGCCTCCGCCGAACGCGACGAAATCGTCAACTTCATCCGCAACTCCGAGCGCGGCATCATGAAAGCGCCGGGGAGGACGGGAGTGGTGGAATAATTTTGAATGAGTGGCTGAGAGAATGAATGAATAAAGGCATTCACTCATTCACTTATTCACTCATTCACTCATTGACATGAACGTTTCCGTTCAGGGCCTCGGCAAGCGTTTTGACCGGGAGTGGATTTTCCGGGGGCTTACCCTCGACCTGACTCCGGGTGAGCCGCTGGCCGTGACGGGGCCGAATGGCAGCGGCAAGTCGACGCTGCTCCAGGTGCTCAGCGGAGCAGTGCCCGCCAGCGAGGGCACGCTTGCTTACCGCCTCGGTGAGAAATTGATTGAACCCGATGCCGTTTTTCGCCACCTGACGTTTGCCGCGCCCTACCTCGAATTGGTCGAGGAGTTTACCCTCACCGAACTGCTGCGGTTTCACGTTCGGTTCAAAGCCCTGCGGCTGGGTCTTTCGCCCGACGATTTCCCGGATTTGCTCGAACTTTCCCACGCCCGCCACAAAATCCTCCGGTACTTTTCATCGGGCATGAAACAGCGCGTCAAACTTGGTCTGGCGCTCTACTCACAAGCCAGCCTCGTGCTGCTCGACGAACCCACCGCCAACCTCGACGCCCAGGGCGCAGCCTGGTACCGGCATCACGTCCGCCAACTCCCCCCCGACGTGACCCTACTCATCGCCTCCAACCAACCTTCGGAGTACGAATTTTGCGAAAACATCCTCGATATTCGGACGGTAAAAGGCAGGTGATGGGAGTAGGAAATTGGAGAGTACTTTTTTCAAGATGCCTCAGTTACCTTATTTACCCAATTACCGACTCCCCAATCACCCAATCCCCATTCACCCAAAAATCAATGAAAATCGGCATCATCGGCGCGGGTCTGATTGGCCACACTGCCGCCCAACTTTTCGTAAAAGCCGGGTACGAAGTGGCCCTTAGCAATTCCAGAGGCCCGGAATCGCTTCGTGAAGCGGTGGCCCAACTCGGACGGAAGGCCCAGGCTGCGACGGTCGAGGGCGCGGCGGCGTTTGGCGACGTGGTGTTGCTGGCCGTACCCTGGCGCAGCCCCGAAGCCCTGCCGAGTCTGGAAATTGTGAAGGGAAAAATCGTGATCGACGCCATGAATGCGTACACACCGACGGGCGGGCAGTTCGACCTCGGCGACTCCACGTCGAGCGAAGAAACGGCCCAGCGCCTACCCGGCATACGTCTGGTCAAGGCGTTCAACACCATCTGGTACAAACACCTGGCTACCCAGGGCGACGTAACACTTCCCGAAGAAGAGCGCCGCGCTATTTTACTGGCCAGCGACGATGCTGAGGCGAAGGCCGTCGTGGCCGACCTGATCCGAGCCATTGGTTTCGCACCCGTCGACACCGGGAATTTGCGCGATGGCGGCCGTCGGCAACAGCCGGAATCCCCACTTTACAACCAGTCGCTGACGGGCGAACAGGCGCGGCAGGCACTGGTTTCGGAGTAAGTTGAGCTTAAAAAAAACACGGTCATCCAGGATGGCAAAGATGTTTAGTTTAACCACACTTTTTCGTAGCTTACGGGTCACCATTCGCCGCACCATGCGAACGATCATCGTACTGCTTTTCTCTTTTTTTTGCCTTTCCAACGGCTTTTATCCCGCAAAAGCCTCCCCCACACCGGGGCCACGTTTCGTGCGAAACGACGGCCAGTGGGATTCCGAAATCCGGTTTCGGGCCGACGTGCCGGGCGGGTTTTTACTGGTAAAAAAGACCTCCCTGCGCTACGTATTTTTCGACGCGAACGCCCTCGATGCCCGCCACCGGCCCAAACAAAGCACGCCTCTCCCGACCTCCCTCGACGCGCAGGCCATCGAAGTGACGTTGGAAGGAGCCAACCCCGAACCCCGCGCCGAGGGGCGGCAACCCGACGGTGTACCGCGAAGTTATTTTCTGGGCGAACGCAGTGCGAGCAACGTGCCCGCCTTCAGCGAAATCTGGCTGCGGGAGGTGTACTCCGGTATCGACCTGCGGCTGTATGCGCACCAGACGACGTTGAAATACGAATTTGTGGTAGCGGCGGGAGCCAGCCCGTCCGTCATCCGCCTGCGCTACGACGGAGCCGATGCCCTGAGCCTCAAAGACGGAAATCTCCTCGTCGCCCACCGCTTCGGCACGATGAAAGAACTGGCACCCTACTCGTTTCAGGAATCCCCCAAGGCCCGCAGCCGGGAAGTGGCATCACGGTTTTTCCTCGAAAAAAACTCGGTTCGTTTCCACCTCGGTCCGGACTACGACCCGCGACAACCGCTCGTGATCGACCCCGTGCTGATTTTCTCGACCTTCAGCGGTTCGGTCGCCGACAACTGGGGCCATACCGCCACCTACGACGCAGCGGGCAACCTCTACTCCGGCGGTTCAGCGCTCGACGTGACGGGTTTTCCCGCCACCAACGGGGCCTTTCAGGTACGGGGCGGGGGGGTGTGGGACGTGGCAATTTTGAAATACAATCCCGACGGCACCCGGCTGCTCTACGCGACTTACCTCGGCGGCAACGAGAGCGATGTTCCCCACAGCCTGATTGTCAACCCTCAGGGCGAACTTGTCATTTTTGGCACGACCTCCTCCAACAATTTTCCCACGACCGCTTCGGGCTACGACCGCAGTTTCAACGGCGGACAAGCCCTGAACGGCAACAACGCACCCCTTAGCGGCATGGAGTATGCCAGAGGAAGCGATCTGTACGTGGCCAAACTCAGCGCCGATGGCAGTCGCCTCACGGGCAGCACGTACCTGGGCGGTGCGGGCAACGACGGCCTTAACCTCAACCAGTCGCTCAGCATTCAAAACTACGGCGATGCCTACCGGGGCGAAGTCGTGACCGATTCGCTGGGGCGGGTGTTCGTCGCGTCCGTCACGACTTCGGCCAATTTTCCCCTCGTCGACGCCGCTCAAACCCAGCGTAGGGGCAGCTACGATGCCGTCGTGCTGCGGCTTTCGCCCGATTTGGCCCGGCTTGAATGGAGTACGCTGCTTGGCGGCAACGGCTACGACGCGGCCTACGGCTTGCGGGTGGGAACCTCGGGAGCGGTTTACGCAGTGGGGGTGACATCCAGCACGGATGCCCTGGCCCCCTCGCTCGGCACCAACTCTGCGGCATTCAAACGCCAAATTTCGGGCACCGAAGACGGATTCGTGGTGGGCTATACGCCCTCGCTAAGGCTGGGTAATTTTACTTTTCTAGGCTCCGACGATGCCGACGTAGCCGAACTGGTCGATTTGGACAAAGCCGAAAATGTGTACGTGCTTGGCCTTTGCTCGGCGGGGAGGTACCCGGTTACAGCGGGCACCTACGCCAACGCGGGCAGTGGGCAATTCATCCAGGCCCTCGACAAAACGCTGTCGCGCAGTCTTTTTTCTACGGTCATCGGCTCCGGGCGCGGCGCGCCCGACATCGTACCGACGGCCTTCCTCGTCAGCGAATGCGGAAACCTGTACCTGAGTGGTTGGGGTGGACGGACGAACGCTACACTGGGCCTGCCGCTCTCTTCCAGAAGCAGCACCAGTGGCCTGCCCGTTACCCCCGACGCCTTTCGCGGCACGACCGACGGCAGTAATTTTTACCTGATGATGCTCGAAGCCGGGGCCAAATCCTTGCTCTACGCCACGTTTTTTGGCAGCACCAACTCCGGTCCCGGCGACCACGTCGACGGCGGCACCTGCCGCTTCGACAAGCGCGGGTTTATCTATCACGCCGCCTGCGCCTGCAACCGGGGTGCTCCGACCAACTTCACCACCACGCCGGGGGCCTGGTCGCGGGCCAACGCGAGTGAAAACTGCAACAACGCCGCCTTCAAGTTCGACATCGATCGGCTCAAGGTCAGCTTCGACGTGTTCCAGGGCACCCGCAAAGACACCATCAGCGGGTGCCCGCCACTGGCGCTGCGGTTCGTCAACACGAGCGAAGGGGGAAAAACCTACCTCTGGACCGTGCAAGGCCCTTCGGGCGGCACCACTGCCTCCACGCCGACCGAGTTGGCCCAAACCCTCACCGTTGCGGGCACCTACACCATCACGCTGAAAGGCACCAACCTGCTCAGTTGCCAGCGGGAAGCCACCGCCACGCGCACGATCACGGTGGGCATCGGCTCCATCAACATCCGGCCCGACACGAGCGTGTGCGCCGGGCAACCCGTGCCGCTATTTGCTTCGGGGGCCTTGCGCTACGAGTGGAGTCCGGCGGCGAGCTTGAACAACGCCACCATTCCCAACCCCATCGCCACGCCCCAGGCCACAACGACCTACACCGTCCGAACCGTCGACGCAGCGGGCTGCATCGCCCAGCGCAGCGTGACCGTGACCATCGACGAGCGGTTTAAACCCCAGCTTTCCCTCGAAAAATCGGAAGACTGCGGGCTACCGGTCAGCCTGAAGTTAGGATTGCTGAATCCAGGTACCGAGCGGTACGTGTGGGTGCTGGGAAACGGCGACACCTTGCGCGGGCCGCAGCCAGAGCCCTACCAGTACCCCAAACCGGGCCGGTACACCATCACGGCGCAGGCTTTCCGGGGCACTTGCCGCCTCAGCACGTCACAAGACGTGGAAATTGAGCCGCCGCTGGAAGTGCCCAACGTGATTACACCCAACGGCGACGGGCGCAATGACCGCCTCGACCTGGGCCGGACGGGCCTAAAACTGGAGGTGTACAACCGATGGGGAAAAGCTGTATTGCTGACCGAAAACTACCCCAATGATTGGGGGCCGGGTGTGCCCAACGGCACCTACTACTACCTGCTCACCGCCCCGAGCGGGACTAAGTGCAAAGGCTGGATTCAGGTGTTGAACTAACCTTTTTTTCGTTGAAAAAACCTAAAATAGCCTACCTCGCCCTGGGGGGGCGTTCGTACTCATCGGCCTGAGCGGGCAGCGGGCCTTCATCGGTGTCGGCGTTGTGTTTCTCGTGCTGGGCTTTGTGCAGTTGCGACGGGAGAAAACCCATGAACCGCCCGCATCGCCGCCCATCGATCCGAAGCCAACGGATGACCCTTCGGCGGGAAACCCTTAAATTTCATGGTTGGCTCAACTCGGTTCCACCCTTTTTTCCAGGATAAAATCTTCCATCAAAAACCCATTACCAATGTCGATGTCTACCTGGCCGACGATTTGGAATCCCAGCTTTTCGTAAAACTGTGTCGCCGGATTGTACCGGTTTACATTGAGCGACACCACCGAGTCGCCCGCCGCCTGCGCTGCCACTCCGACCCGGTCGAGCAAGGCCCGACCTACACCCTTACCCTGGCTCTCGGGCAGGAGGTAAACTTTGTGGAGTTTCGTTTTGGGCTTTCCTTCGAAATTGATTTCGTAGGAAGCGTAGCCCAGGTAGGTTTCCCCTTCACGGGCGAGTATAAACCGGTGCCCCAACTCACCAACCTGCTTTTCGAGGGCGGGCAGGCTGTACATCAGTTCCAGCATGTACGCGATTTGTTTCTCCGAAAGAATGGCCCCGAAGGTAGAAGGCCAGGTGAGGCAGGCAATGTCGCGAATGCGGGGGAAGTGGCCGGGGGTAGCTTCAACGAGTTCGATCATTCAAAAAAGCAGGTATCGAAACCCAAGAAATTATCAAGTCACACTTATTTCTCCACCACCCTCATCTCCGCGCGGCGGTGTTTCTGGCGGTTTTCTTCCCCATCGCTGGGAGCGAGGGGGCGGGAGTGGCCGAAGCCTTCGTATCGAAT
>Ga0163144_10012320_pt1 | contig 17969 bp, 13 predicted proteins | sample OliLak19BULKMAT1_FD_123175 | JGI IMG/M metagenome (GOLD analysis project Ga0163144, IMG submission 123175) | Freshwater microbial mat bacterial communities from Lake Vanda, McMurdo Dry Valleys, Antarctica - Oligotrophic Lake LV.19.BULKMAT1 | ecosystem: Environmental > Aquatic > Freshwater >...
ACCAGGCCAATGTCGGCAATCTCAAAGATGGGCGCTTCGGCGTCCTTGTTGATCGCAACGATCGTGCCTGCGTCCTTGATGCCGGTGAGGTGTTGAATCGCCCCTGAGATACCCACCGCAAAGTAAAGATTCGGCGCAATAATCTTGCCGGTTTGACCGACCTGCATGTCATTTGGCGCATAGCCGGCGTCCACAGCGGCACGCGAAGCCCCTACGCCTGCCTTGAGCTTGTCGGCAAGATCGTAAACCAGCTTAAATGCGTCGGCGCTGCCGAGCGCGCGACCGCCTGAGACAACCACGGCCGCGGTCTGTAAATCGGGCCGATCGCCGCCGCCTGACTGCAGGCCAACATAGCGCGTGTGGTCCGGCAATGTGCTCTTCAGGCTGATGCTTTCGATCACGGCGCTGCCGCCGAGTGCTGCGGCCGGGAACGAGGCGTTGCGTACGGTTGCCACCACCTGCATGCCTTCTGGGCTGCGCACCGTGGCAATCGCGTTGCCGGCGTAGATTGGGCGCTTGAACGTATGCGCATCGACCGCTTCCATGATGTCGCTGATCTGGCTGATGCCCAACAGCGCAGCAACGCGCGGCATGAGGTCTTTGCCAAACGTGGTCGAGGGCCCGAATACGTGGCTGTAGCCAGCTGCAGCGCTGACGATCTGAGGTGCCTGCACGGCCGCCAAAGCCGGCTCATTGTAGTCCTGTGCTTGCACCAGCACCTTGCTCACGCCGGAAATCTGCGCGGCTTGCTGGGGCACCGTCGAATCGGGCCCGCATAGAACCAAAATATGCACTTCGCTGGCGCCCATGCGTGTGGCACAGGTGACACATTTTGCGGTGCCGCCGTTGAGGCCATGTGCGCCATGTTCGGCGATGATCAGAACCTTACTCATTGCTTGACTCCTTAGAGCAGACCTTTCTGCTTCAGCGCCTCGATCAGTGCCGGTACGTCGGTAACCACCACGCCTCGCGAGCGTTTCGCCGGCGCTGCGTAGCTCACGTACTGCAAGTGATCGCCGGATGCCACGCCAAGGCTTGCCAGGTCAATCACTTCGCGTGGCTTGCTCTTGGACTTCATGATGTCGGGCAGTTTGATATTGCGCGGCACGTTCAGGCGCAAATCGACCGTCACCACGGCCGGTAAATCAACTTCGATGGTTTCCAGGCCGGCATCGACTTCGCGCGTGACTTTTGCCTTGCCGCCCTCGATCTCAATCTTCGAGGCAAACGTGGCCTGAGGTCGGTCCAGCAAGGCCGCCAGCATCTGGCCGGTCTGGCTGCAATCGTCATCAATGGCCTGCTTGCCAAGGATCACCAGTTGCGGCTGTTCTTTCTCGACAATCTTCTGCAAAACACGCGCCGCAGTCAGCGGCTGCAGCGCTTGGTCGGTCTTCACCAAAATGCCTCGATTGGCGCCTAACGCCAATCCCCAGTCAACCTGCTGCATGCACTCTTGTTTACCGATCGAGACCACGACCACATCGGTGGCCTTGCCCGCTTCGCGCAAGCGCAGCGCTTCTTCAAGCGCAATCTCGTCGAACGGGTTCTGACTCATCTTGACGCCATCGGTTTGCACACCGCTGCCGTCGGGTTTGACCTGAATGCGCACGGTGTAGTCCACCACTCGCTTCATTGCGACCAAAATTCTCATGGGCTCGTAGCTGTCGAATCAGGGACCGACAAGCATACCGACAAGTGCTCCGAACAGCCAACTACTTTGGCCGCCTTGCCAGTTCGCGAATTGCTCGCCCTGATTGGCTTAGTAAGAAAACTCCGTGAAGACCGGGTCGACAGAACCGCGCCACGCGCCATGAAACAGTTCCAATTTCCGGTCTGCCGGGCAGATCCCGGCTTCGGCGAATTCCAGCAGAGGATCAAGGTAGATGCGTTCGTCCGCCTGCTGCGAATTCTTGATTGCCCGGCGCGCGAGTCCGTTGGCTGAAATGGCCAGCGCCTGGCGCGCGATCTCCAGCAAACCGATGTTCCGGAACGGCGCGCGCATGGCCGATCGAGGCGCATCCGTGCGCAATTGCTCGCGCTCCTGCAAAGACCAGTCCTTGACCAGATCCCAGGCCGCATCCAGTGCCGTCTGGTCATAAAGCAGGCCCACCCAGAACGCCGGCAGCGCGCAAAGGCGATTCCATGGCCCGCCATCGGCGCCGCGCATTTCCAGAAACTTCTTCAGCCGCACTTCTGGGAAGGCGGTTGTGAGGTGGTCGGTGAAATCGTCGAAGGTTGGAAGTTGGCCTGGATACACCGGCAATTTGCCGGCTAAAAAGTCGCGGAACGACTGCCCGGAGGCATCCAGATACCGGCCATCGCGATAGACGAAATACATCGGTACATCAAGGATGTAATCGACATAGCGCTCGAAACTAAAGCCCTGGTCAAACACAAAGTCCAACAAGCCGGTGCGGTCCGGATCGGTATCGGTCCATACGTTTGAGCGAAAGCTCATGAACCCGTTTGGCTTGCCTTCGGTAAACGGAGAGTCGGCAAACAACGCGGTTGCGATTGGCTGCAGCGCAAGCGAGACGCGAAATTTCTTCACCATGTCGGCTTCGTTCTCGTAGTCCAGATTGACTTGAACCGTGCAGGTTCGGGTCATCATGTCCAAGCCCAGATTGCCCACTTTCGGCATGTAGTCGCGCATGATCTGGTAGCGGCCCTTGGGCATCCAAGGCATATCCGATCGCGCCCACTTGGGCTGAAACCCCATGCCAAGGAAGCCAAGTTCCATCTCGCTGGCCACGGATTTGACCTCCTGGAGATGGGTCATCGTTTCGCAACAGGTGGCATGAATATCGCGCAGCGGTGCGCCTGATAGCTCAAGCTGACCCGCAGGCTCCAGCGTGACCGATGCCAGATCCTTTTTCAGCGCGATCAACTGCCCGTTTTCGCGCACGCGCGTCCAGCCGAAGCGTGCCGCCATTCCTTCAAGCAAGGCGCCGATACCGCGCTCGCCTTCAAACGTCGGCGGGCGCAGGTCATCATTACGGAAGCCGAACTTTTCATGCTCGGTGCCGATACGCCATTCGGAAGGCGGTTTGTTACCGCTCACCAGATACTCCAGTAGCTGTGTCCGCGAGCTGATCAATGCGGCTTGCTGCTTGCCTGAAGGCATACTCATGGTGCAATTCCAGTTTTTATGCTTGAAGGCCTCAGGTTGGTCCGCATCCGGCAAAACTCAAGGGATGAAACGTTGAACGCGGGGTTTCCTCACGCCGCGCCGGAGCATTGCAGCCAGAAAGTAACCGGACCGTCATTGAGCAGAGAAACGTGCATGTGAGCGCCAAAGCGCCCGGTGGCCACTTTGGCCACGTGGCTGGCGCACGCGCGGCGCACAAATTCCTGGTACCAAAATTCGGCGTCGGCGGGGGCCGCAGCGGGAGTGAACGACGGTCGCAGCCCGGATCGCGTGTCGGCGGCAAGAGTGAACTGTGGCACCACCAGCAATTGGCCGGCCACATCGCGCAACGAGCGATTCATGCGCCCTTGCGCATCGGCAAAGATACGGTACGCAAGTACTTTATCGAGCAAGCGCTGGCATTGGCTTTCGCCATCGCCGCGTTCAACGCCGAGCAGCACCAGCAATCCGCCGTTGATGGCGCCGAGCGTCTGCGTATCGACCACAACCTTGGCTTCACTCACGCGCTGGATCAGTGCAATCACTTCCCGCTCCCTGAAAATCGGCCGCCGATCATAGCGTTGGATCGCGACGACACGCGGCCCCCCACCTGTCAGGCTGTATCAGGCTGTATGAGGCTGTATGAGGCTGTATGAGGCTGTATCAGGCTGCTGGGCAGCGATTGGTGCACTGCGCACGGGTACACTGACCGCTCTTGGGTCCCGCGTTTTGCGGCCGAACCAGGAGTTTCCCATAGGTCTTCGGATCAGCTTGCTATCGGCTTCTAGAGGTCTCCAGATCACGGATGAGGAAGTCGCTGCAAAGGCCCTGGTCGCTCCAAGAACGCTGGCAGAGTGGTCTGCTGGGATGGCTAACGCGCGTGCTGGGCAGCCTGCCGCTATCTTGGCTGCATGCGCTCGGCGCGATGATTGCATGGCTGGTGATTCGCTTACCCGTGCGTGAAAACCGCGTGGCAAGGCGAAATCTGGAGCTCTGCTTCCCGCAGTTGACTCCCGAGCAGCGCGCGCCGCTGCACAGGGCTGCGCTGCGTTCAGCGGCGCAGGGCGTGCTTGAGCTGCCCTGGCTGTGGACGCGTCCGCTTGCGCAAGTCATGAGCAAGGTGCGCGACATTGAGGGCGAGCAGGAATTGCACGCGGCGCTCGCCGAGCAACGTGGCGTGTTGATCGCCGCGCCCCATATGGGGTCTTGGGAGCTGCTCAATCTCTGGTTGAGCCAGCACTGCCGTTTGGCCGTCCTGTACCGTGCGCCCAATTCCAGCGTGCTCGACCAGTGGCTCAATCAGGGCCGCACGCGCGCCGGCGCCAGCACCGTGCGCGCCCAGTCCGATCAAATCCGCAATCTGGTGCGGCACTTGCGCGGCGGTGGCGCCATTGGCATCTTGCCGGACCAGCAGCCCAAGCGCGGCGAGGGTGAGTTTGCCGCGTTCTTTGGCATCGAGGCCCTTACTATGACGCTGTTTCCGGAATTGGTGCGTCGCTATCACGTCCCGGTCGTGGTTGCCTACGCCGAGCGCCTGAGTCAGGGACGCGGCTGGCGCTTGCGTCTGCGTCGGGTTGAGCCCGCTCCTGCGCAGGTGCACGCGCTGAACCAGATGATCGAAGCGGTGGCGCGCAGCCTTCCCGAGCAGTATCAATGGACCTACAAGCGCTTCAGCATGCGTCCGGAAGGACAGGCAAAGCTCTATTGACCGCTTGCGCTTGCAGGCCAACGTAGCGCGCGCTGTCGGCGTCGAATTCCCAGTTCGGAAGCTGCAATAGCGTCTGCCATGCGGCGTCCAGCGGTGCCGTGAAGCGCCGCTGGATGCCGTCGATCTGCAGCTCAAGCGACCAAGCGTGCAGCAGCGGACGATGCACCTGTAGGCGCTCACGAAACCAGCGATTGTGCTCACCTTTGCCAAAGCGCACATCGCCGATCAAGGGATGGCTGATGTGCTTGAGATGGCGGCGAATTTGATGCTGCCGGCCGTGCGTGGGCTGCGCGTCTACAAGGCAATAGCGCTGTTCCTGGAAGCGCTCATCGGGCCATGGGAAGCTTGCGCGCGCCAAGGGCGTGAAGGCGGTAAGCGCCGCTTTCGAACGACCTTTGGCGTCCGTGAGCGCGTGTTCCACGGTACTGGCCGATAGCCAGCCGCGACAAACGGCGAGGTAGTGCTTGTGGGTTTGTAGCGCGGCAAACTGGGCGCTCAACTGCGCCGTGCGTTCGCTGCTCAGTGCCACCAAAACGACGCCACTGGTGCCGGCATCCAGTCGGTGTACGAGGTGCACCTTGCATCCCAATTGGGCGCTCAGCAGCTGTACCAAGGTGCGCTGGAACTGGCCGGAGTAATAGGATGGATGCATGGCGACGCCGCTGGGCTTGCACACCGCCAGCCAATCGAGACCGCGCGCCAGCACTTGAATAGGGGTTGAGTCAACTTCGTGCATTCGTCGATGATGCCCTGCTGGCGGTGGTTGGCGGTTTGAGATGCGTAGCCAGCGCTGGGATCTACCTGGCACCAGAACGGACGCTCAATTCCGGGTGCCCCGCAATCGCGCGTGAGCAGGATCGCGCAAACAGGAGTCGATGTGCAAAAGCTGCTGCCGTTTTTCGCCCTTTTGTTCGGCGGCATGATGATCGGGTTCGCGGGTATTTTCATGCGCTTGGCAGATACCGGGCCGATTGCGAGCGCGTTTTGGCGCATGGCGCTTGCGCTCCCGCTGCTCTGGCCGCTGGCGTTCTGGTTCAGCAAGCGCGCGCGCCAGTTCTCGCCTGGCTTTGTCTGGTCCGGCTTTCTATTCGCGGCCGATATGGCAATCTGGCATCTGGCTTTGCACCATACCACCGTCGCAAACGCGACTTTGGGTTCAAATCTTGCGCCCATCGTGCTGGCGCTGTGGGCCTGGATTCGCTGGGGACAGCGCTTCAGCGCGGAGTTTCTGGCCGGCCTAAGCGCCGCAATCCTGGGCGCAGTGTTCCTGGTTGGGCCGCATATCGGCGGCGATGGCGATCGCCTGTACGGTGATTTTCTCGCCCTGCTGACGGCGTTCTTCTACGCAGCCTACCAAGCTGCGATCAAGGATCTTAGGGATCGTCACGATACGTTTCATTTGATGGCCTGGGGCACCACGTTCAGCGCGCTCTTTCTGCTCCCGGCCGCCTTGCTTGATGCGCGCCCACTGTTTCCGCAGTCGGCCGAGGGCTGGCTGGTGGTCTCGGCGCTCGCCTTGACGGCCCAGGTCTGTGGCCAAGTGGTTATTGCCTACGCGCTGGCGCATCTGAGTGTCACCGTCGCCTCCGTGAGTCTGCTGATTCAACCACTCACGGCAGCCATTGCCGCATGGCTGCTGTTTGACGAGCGCCTAACGGGTTGGCAGCTATTCGGCGGCGGCTTGCTGCTGGTGGGAATTGTGTTGGCGAAGCGCGGTGAAAGGCCAGTGTTGACGCTAAAGCGACCGCCCGCGATGAAAAATCCGGAACCAAGCGGTGGAAAAAACGCGCTTAATGCCAAATGATTGCGTTAAACGATTGCGAAACACCTCGTCAAGCGTGAAACTCGCGTTGATAAGCAAAAGTGGGCTCGAACTCGGGCTACAGGGAGAGAACGGATGAACATATTTCGACACCTTACGTGGTGTGCGCTTCTTTTGGGAACCGGAGCTTTCGCGGGGAACTTCTCCCCCATAACGCCGTCGGCCACGATCGTGCCGTCCACCGTGGCTCCGGGCTCGTTTGCGACGGTAAACGCCAGCCTCAGCTACGCTAACCCGTCAAGCTCGCTTCCGGGCGACGGTGCTGACTTCACTTTTTCTGTTCCAGTGACCTTGGGCGTGCCCGACTTGACCTTTGACAGCTTCACGGGCGCTGATTGGAACTGCACGGTGCCCAACCCAGCCAGTCCCGGCATCGTACGCTGCACAAAACTCACGTCGTTCCCCGGCAGCGGCCCGTCGACATCAAACTTCACCGTGCGCTACCGGGTGCGGAGCAATCCGATTTCGGGGAATCCTGCCACCGAAACGTCCCAGATCACTTACGGCGCCACGCTGGCGTCTCCTCCCGCCTCGGTTACCAACCAAGTTGCATCGTTTGCAATCGACTACCGCGTGGATTTCTCCCCCACGCTTAGCCTGCAGCCGGTCGGCGATATCGTGCAGGGGACGCTTCGCACCTTGCGCACACGGGTAGAGAATCTGCCCTCCGGCTTGAACAACAATTGGGCGAATGTGCGGGTTGACTACGTGCTGCCAGCCAATGTCCAGTTCGACTCGGTGCTTACTCCGGGTTGGAATTGCGGCGGCGGCGCCAATCTGGCCTGCGTGCGCTCAAGCCAAACTCCGCCCAGCGCTGGGCGCTTCGAGAATCTTGACCTCAGCCTGCGCGCAGTGGCGGTGGGTTCGAGCAATATCAGCGCCTCGGTATCCTCGGGCACGCCGGACCTCAATCCCGGCAACAACAGCGCGCAGCAGGCCATCGTGGTGATTCCACAGCAAGCCGACCTAAGCGTGGTCAGCGCAGTGCAGACGCCCGGATCGCCGGTAGTCAATGGCAGCACCTTCAGTTACGCGGTTACAGTGAGCAACCTGGGACCGCAAAGCAGCGATGCGGTGCGTCTGCGCGCTGAGCCTTCGCCGGGCATCAATCTCACTGCGCCATCGGGTTGCAGCAAGATCGGGAACGACGTGCAGTGCGACCTGGGCACCTTGACCAGCGGTCAATCTCTGAACTTTTCATTCTCTGCGCGGCATGAGTTGAGCGCACCCAGCGGTGCGCTGCAGACCCGGTTTGTCATTCAGTCACCGGTGACCACCGACCCTGCGTCAGGCAACAACGAGCGCATCGTCACGACCTTCATTACGCCAGCCGCGGATCAGAGTTTGAGCCAGCTGAACACCTCGCTCGGCGGCAGTGTGGCGCCGGCCAATAGCGAATTCACGGTGACTGCGGTGGTCAATAATCTAGGCCCGGATTCGGCGCTCGACAGCAGAGTCACTTTTGCTTTGCAAGGACTCACCTACGTGGGCCCTGGCAGCGGCGGTGCCTACGTGTGCCCAAGTTCTGGCGCGCAGACGATTCAATGTACGGCTTCAGGCAGCCTAGCGGTAGGCGCCTCAGCCACAGCGAACATTCGAGTGCGTTCCCCCGTCAGCGGGACGGCTTCGGTATCAGCAACCGCGAGCGCTACCACGTTTGATCCCGTGACCGGCAACAACGCACGCAGCGTGGATCTTTCAGTTGTCGAGCAGTCTGCACTGCAGCTTCAAAAGCGCGCGGACTTGGCGCAAGTGGCGCCAGGCGGCCTTTTCCGATACACGTTGTTGCTGCAAAATCCAGGCACGTCGACCGCCAACGGCTTGGTTTTGCTGGACTTTTTGCCGATTGGCGCGAGTTTTGTGCGTCTCACCAGTGCCGGGCCGTTCAGCTGCACTAACGTGGATCGCCTGCTTGACTGCCGGCTTTCCGCGCTCGCCGCCGGCGGCACGGCCAATGTTGAGTTTGAAGTGCGTGCTCCCAATCAAGTTGGTTCCATCGTCAACACCGCCGAGGTGAGCACGTCGGGCAACGCTGCCCCGGTGCGCGCCACGGTGACCACCCAGGTGGTGGCAAGCTCGGTTGATCTTGCGCTGAGCAAGACCGATCTGGCCGATCCAGTTGCGCCGGGCGCGCCGTTGAGCTACCAGCTGCTGGTGACCAATGTCGGCGTCGGCAGCGCCGAAAATGTGCGCGTGCTCGATAACCTTCCCGCCGGCGCGCTGGCAACAGGATTCAGCGGCCCGGGTTGGAGCTGTACCGGAATCGGCACAGCCAGCGTCAGTTGCACCCTGCAAGGGGCACTGGCGGCCGGGCAGAGTTCCGCGCTAATTCTGGCAACGCGGGCGCCCAATCAGGTCGGTCTAATCGTAAATCGGGCTGAAGTCAGCACGTCCTCCGGTGACAGCAACAGCGCCAACAACGTGGACGATGAGGACACGCGAGTGGCCGATCAGGTCGTCGATGTGGCATTGGGTGTGTCTCCAGCCGACGGCAGCGTGCTGCGCGGGCAGGACTTCCTGGCCGTGTTCACCGCGCGCAATCTCGGCACCGGCGTTGCCTCGGGCAGCTCGATTTGCGTCTCGGTCGATCCAACCCGGGGCGAGAACCTTCGAGTCGCGGGAGCCAACTGCGTTTCCGCGGGCGCCAGCAGCTTCCGCTGCGAACTTGGCTCGCTGCCGGCCTTGGGGACCGCGTCCGTGCAGGCCACGGCGCGGCCGACCCAGGGCGTGCCTGACGGTGGCGTGATTACTCTGGATGGCGTGCTTGGCAATGGCGGAATTTGTGGCTCGGCCGACGCCAATCCCGGCAACGACCGTGCCCAATCGCGCTTCACCGTGGTGCAGCCACAGGCCGTGGATCTTGCCGTCACCCTTACCGACAGCGCCGATCCGGTTGAGCTTGAAACTGAATTCGACCTGCGTGCGGAAGTGCGCAATCTTGGTCTGATGGATGCCCCAAGCGTGCGCGCAGAGTTCACGCTGGGTACTGGCCTGAGCTTTGTGCGTGCCACCGGCGCTGGCTGGTCATGCAGCGGCGCCGCGCCGCAGATTATTTGCACCCTGGCCATGTTGGCGCGCGGCGGCACGTCGGCGCTGACGCTTACCGTGGATCCGAAAGGTCAGCTGGGTGCGGTGGATAGCGTGGTACGGGTTTCGTCAACCGCCACCGACAGCCAGCCGGCAAACAATCAAGCTACGCAGCGCACGACCATCGGTTCGCCGGATCGCGCCGAAGAGATCCAGCAGATCGTAGGTCCCGGCGCAGCGCTGGATCGTTTTGCCTCCGATGCCGCACCGATCATTGCCAATATTTGCGCCAATCCGTCCCCAGACTTGGCCTCGCAGTGCAATGCAATCATCAATTCCGCGCTGGCAGGGAATTCCGCCGACGTGGTGGCAGGATTGCGCGCCCTGTACCCGCAGGAAGTTATTTCACAAGCCATCATGCTGAACCAGGCTGCAGCCACTCAGTTTTCGAATGTGGATGCGCGTTTGAGTGAGGTGCGTGGCGGCGGCGGTGGTTTCAGCGTGAGCGGCTTGAACGTGGGTTTGGGTAGCCAGATTCTGCCCTTGGGCATGGTGCGAGCCATGTTCGGAGAGGATGACGAGGAAGCCACCATCGGTGGCAGTGGCGAGCTCATCTCCCGCTGGGGTGGTTTCGTCAATGGCACCATCGCGCGCGGTGGTCAATCCACCGGGGCGAGCAACCGACGCATCGTGACGGACTATCAATCCCTCGGGCTGACCGCTGGCGTTGACTATCGAGTCTCGACGCGATGGGTCTTGGGAGGCGCGCTTGGTTTCGCAGATTTTGAATCCGACCTGGAAGACGGCGGTGGCCTTCAAACCAATGGTTTTACGCTGACCGGATACACCTCGTTTTATCCGCTTGACCGCCTGTATGTGGATGCCCGGCTTAGTTATTCATCCATGTCGCTTGATCTAAAGCGCAGAATCTTTTTCCGCACGCCAACCTTCACGCTTGATCGCACCGCGCTTGGCGAAACCGATTCCACCCAGCTTGCGTTTGCCACGACGGTTGGCTATCACCTCGCGCAAGGGGCTTGGAACGTCACGCCCAACTTGGGCTTGCGCTATGTCGACAGCACGATCGACGGCTTTGCCGAGACCGGAGCACAGGACAACAACGCCAGTTTTGCAGAGCAAAACTTTGACTCGCTGCAACTGGCGCTGGGGGTGCAAGTTTCGCGGGTGATCTCATTGAGCAACGGCGTCATCACACCGCAGTTTGATTTGTCGCTCAATCGCGAATCCAAGGGCGATGCGCGCGCGATTGATGCCCGCTTGGCTGGCGCGCGCGCGGCTACGCCGTTCGCGGTGGTCACCGATGATGAAGACTCCAGTTTCGGCAATGCTGGAATCGGCTTTGTGTATGTCGGTCCGAACGGTCGTCAGGCCTATATAAGCTACCGGCGTTTGTTCGGATCCGACACGTTGACGCGTGACAGCATCAATCTGGGTGCTCGTTTTGAGTTTTGATATCGACCCGTGCCAAAGCTAAATTCTTGGCGCTGGATTGCCGGCGCTGAATCCTTGGCGCCGAATTCTTGGCGCCTTGCAGGCCGATAGCTGTGCGAGTCATTGGCTCGGCTCTGAGGATGCTGCGGTGGGGAGTGAAAACCGCGAAGCAGTTCAGCGAGTTTGAGTCGAATCAGCGCGCAGAATGTGGCACGCGGATCGTGATGCACGCGGATCGCGATGTACGCAGATATTGATTCACGTTTGGCCGGCGCTTGACGAGATCGTCATCCGGTAGCGACCGCACCAGTTGCAGTTCCATGTTTGACAGGGGTTTTGGCTATGAAGCGTTCCGAAAATTCAGTGCAGCGACCGTGGGTCATGGCGGCCGCGTTCGCGCTTTCGCTCTTGACTGGCCTGGCGACGGCGAAGAAAGCCGACATTCCGGAGGGCGGGATCAAGCCAGACGATTTGTTTATCGTCGACTGTTCCCTGCCGGGGCAAGTGCGCCAAATGGGCGAAGGGTTTACCTATTTGTCGGCGCGCAGGCCGGTCCGAACTTCGGCCAAGGATTGCGCAATTCGCGGCGGCGAATACGTCGCGTTCGATCGCGCCAACTACGGCACCGCGCTCAAGGTGTGGCTGCCGTCGGCAAAAGAAGGCGACGCCAACGCCATGAACTACGTAGGCGAGATCTACGAGAAGGGGCTTGGCGTTTCACCCGACTTTGAGACCGCGCGCGGCTGGTATCAAAAGGCGGCTGAAAAGGGCAACAGTACCGCGATGATCAACCTGGGCAGCCTTTTTGAGCGCGGCGCGGGTGGCAACAAGGACATGGTGCAAGCCATGAACTGGTATCGCAAGGCTTCGGGCATTTCGGGTTCGACGCTTGAGCTGACCACTGAGGCAGAACAGGCGCAGCGTAAGGCTGACGGCGAAGAATTGCTGACATTGCGCGGCGAGACTACGCGCTTGCGCGGCGAATTGGCCTCGTTGAGCGGCCGCTTGGCTGAAACGGAAAAGGCATTGACCGGGGTTCAGGATCAGCTGACGTCGGCGCGCGAGGTTGCGGTAAAGGCAAAGGCTCAAGGCGCCGCCGCACAGTCCGCGGCCCAGGCCCGAGTTGCGGCGCTGGAAAGCGAGCTCAGCCAAAAACGTACCGACATGCGCGAGATGCAGGCAAATCGCAATCTTGCGCTGTCAAAGCTCGGCGTTGATCCAACCCAAAAGGGCATTGCGCCTCCGGGAACCAAGCCGCAGCTGAAGATCATTGCGCCCGAGAAGCTGTCCATGACGCGCGCTGGCGTGCTGTCTGCGCCGCTGCTTAGCCAAGTGCCAACCTATGCCGTCATCGGCCGGGTGTATCCGTTCGAAGGTCTCAAGTCGCTGCGCGTGAACGATCAAGAAGTGAAGGCAAGCATTGACGGCGACGGTATGTTTGAGGTGCCAATCCAATTGGCGCAATCGGATACGCCCGTGGAGATTCAGGCCATCACCAGCGATGGACTCAGCTCGATCGAGAGCTTCGTGATCAGCTATTCCTCCAATTCGGGTTCGCCTGAAGCGGCTGGCAAGCGCTCCGTGAGCGCCATGTTTGAGCGCCGCATGCGCAGTGACCTGGGCGCCTTCCATGCGTTGGTCATTGGTGCCAATGACTACAGTTCGTTTGCCGACCTGAAGACGGCGGTGAACGACGCCACCGAAGTTGGCAAAGTGTTGAGTGAGCGCTATGGCTACAAAGTCACCACGCTATTGAATCCCAATCGCGCCCAGCTGATCCAGAAGCTGGCGGAAATGTCCACCGCGATGAAGAAGACCGACAACTGGATGATCTATTTTGCGGGCCACGGCTGGATTGATGCTGCGGGCGATGGCCATTGGGTTCCGACCGATGGCGTGAAAGATCAGGCTGCCACTCTGGTGAGCAATAAGGTGGTGACCGACTTCATTAGCGCGACGGCGGCCAAGCACGTGATGGTGGTTGCCGATAGCTGTTATTCCGGCACAATTTCCGGCACTGCCATTCGCCCCATCCCGCTGGAGGCCAAAGAGGATGATTTGTTGTTCATCTCTCGGGTGAAGGCGCGTACCGTGATCACTTCCGGTGGCATGGAGCCGGTATTGGATGACGGTGGCAGCAATCATTCGATCTTTGCCGCAGCTTTTTTGAAGGCGTTGACCGCCAACGACTCGCTGACCGAAGGATCCCGCCTGTTTGAAGCGGTGCGCAATCAGGTCACCCTACGCTCCGCGGTTGCGCGGGTGTCACAGAGTCCGCAGTACTCGGCGCTGAAATTTGCCGGTCACGAAGGCAGCGAATTTTTCTTCCTTCCGGGCGCCTGATCCGGCCGCTAAGCCCACGCAAGGGCCTGATTGCTCAGGCCCTTGGCGTTTTCGCTCCGCCCTTGGCTTTTCGAGCCAGCATGCCCCGCTCAACCGTTTGCACGCTACCCTGCCGAGAGCTGACCCGCAGATGACGGTGCGTCGAGTTGTCATGTTCTCGGGCTAGAATCGGCTCCGAAAATCGCCCTTAAGCTTGCTCGCGGCTTGCGACACGCTTGTGCGGTTCCTTGTTCGGCCATAACGTGCTGCTTGCGCAATCGGATGCGCTGGCGCATTTGAAAGAGGAGTTGGGGTGAGTCAGGCACCAGTGCATCGCGAGCCGATGCGGACGATGCTCAAGACGCGTAACACGCGGCGGGTCCAAGAGCGCTTCATCGAGTACGGGTTGCTGGCGTGCGCCTTGGTCGCGATTTTGACCACGGCAGGCATCGTTTTCATTCTGCTGAAGGAAACCATCGCGTTCTTTGGCAAGGACGGCGTATCGCTTTGGGACTTTCTGACCGACACCCAGTGGACGCCGCTGTTTCAGGATCCGCAGTTCGGCATCATTGTGCTGTTGAGCGGAACCTTTACCAGTTCGCTGGTCGCGCTCGCGGTTGCCATTCCGCTGGGGACCATCATCGCGATTTTTCTCTCGGAATTTGCCAGCGAGAAGGCGCGCGAATGGGCCAAGCCGATTCTTGAACTGCTGAGCGGAATTCCGACCATTGTGTTCGGCTACTTTGCGTTGCTGTTCGTGACTCCGCTGCTGCGCTCGGTGTTTCCAGGGTTGCCGGGGTTCAACCTGCTCAGCGCCGGGATCGTGATGGGCGTGATGATCGTGCCCTACGTTGCATCGATCAGCGAAGACGCGATGCGTGCGGTGCCGATGTCGCTGCGCGAGGGTTCCTATGCGATGGGAGCTACGCGCCTGCAAACAGCGCTGAAGGTGGTTGTGCCGGCGGCTTTCTCAGGGATTGCCGCGGCCTACATCCTTGGCATCTCGCGCGCGGTTGGCGAGACCATGATTGTCGCGGTAGCGGCCGGAACTCAGCCGAATCTGACGCTCAATCCATTTGATCAGGCAGCCACAATCACGACCTTCATCGCTCAGGTGTCGAAGGGAGATGTGCCTTACGGCTCTGTGGGCTATCTGTCCATTTTTGCCGCGGGGCTGGCGCTGTTTTTGCTGACGCTGGTGTTCAACCTGCTCGGTTTCTGGCTCCGAAAGCGATATCGCGAGGTGTATTGATATGGGTATCGCTGATCTGGATATCGTTCGCCGGCAGATCCAACAGGCCAAACGCGGTGACTTGATTTTCGTCTGCCTCGGCCTTGCAGCGCTTGCGGTGGCGATCAGCACGTTCATCGCGCTCTTCGGCAATATGCTCAATGACGGTTTGGCGCGCCTCGGTCCCGAGTTCTTTATGAACTACGGCTCACGGCATGCAGATAAGGCCGGCATACTTGCGGCCTGGGTCGGCACGCTGTGCGTGATGCTGGTCACAGCTGCCGTTGCTGTGCCGCTGGGCATTGCCTCCGGGATTTATCTTGAGGAATACGCGCGCAAGAATCTGCTCACGGACCTGATTGAAATCAACATCAGCAACCTCGCCGGCGTTCCTTCGATTGTCTACGGCTTGCTGGGTCTGGGCGTTTTTGTCTACGCCTTTGGGTTTGGCAAGAGCATCCTTACGGCTGGCTTGACTTTGGCGCTGCTAATACTGCCGATCATCATCGTGGCAACTCGGGAAGCTTTGCGCTCGGTGCCCGGTATGATCCGGGAAGGTGCCTTTGCGCTGGGCTCCACGCGCTGGCAGACGGTTGCGCATCACGTCATGCCGGCGGCCATGCCCGGCGTGCTGACCGGAGTGATTCTTGGCTTGTCGCGCGCCATCGGTGAGACCGCGCCTTTAATCGTCATCGGCACGCTCACGTTCATTACCTTCCTGCCGCCTGCGCCAATTACGCCGGATTTTCCGTTTGTCTCCTTCGCATGGGTGAATTCTCAGTTCACGGTCATGCCGATTCAAATCTACGACTGGACTTCGCGCCCGCAGGCGGCGTTTCAGGCCAATGCTTCCACCGCAGGCCTGGTTTTAGTGTTGATGACGTTGCTTATGAACGGCCTCGCAATCTGGTTGCGTGCGCGGCTTCGAAAAAGATTGAAGTGGTGATGCATGAATAAAACTTTGCAAGACGCGGATACGCTGCCTAAAAAGGCGGAAGCCAAGGCGCTGAATTTCTATTATGGCGAAAAGCAGGCGCTCAAGAGCATCAATCTGCCCATTTACGATAAGCGCGTGACTGCGCTGATCGGTCCGTCGGGTTGCGGAAAGAGCACCTTCTTGCGCTGCTTCAATCGCATGCATGATCTTTACCCGGGCAATCGCTACGAGGGTGAGATTCGGCTCTACCCGGACGACATCAATTTGTTGGACAGCGGCGTTGATCCGATCGAAGTGCGCATGCGGCTCTCGATGGTGTTTCAAAAACCCAATCCGTTTCCGAAGTCGATCTATGAAAACGTTGCTTACGGGCTCAGGATTCGCGGCGTGAAGCGGCGTTCAGAGATGGATGACCGGGTCGAGCAGGCGCTGCGCGGCGCGGCAATTTGGAACGAAGTCAAGGATCGCTTGGACGAGCCCGGTTCCAACCTTTCGGGTGGGCAGCAGCAGCGCCTGTGCATCGCGCGCGCGCTGGCAACGGAACCTGAGCTGATGCTGTTTGATGAGCCGACTTCGGCTTTGGACCCGATCGCCACCGCTTTGATCGAAGAATTGATTCACGAACTCAAAAGCAAAGTTTCGATCCTCATCGTGACCCATAATATGCAGCAGGCCGCGCGCGTCAGCGACTTTACGGCCTACATGTATCTGGGTGATCTGGTCGAGTTCGGGTCGACCAACGAGTTGTTTATCAAGCCCAAAATCAAGCAAACCGAAGACTACATCACCGGACGATTCGGTTAAGGAAGAGCAATGGCTGGCGCAGAACATTCATCAAAGCAGTTTGACCATGATCTTGAGGGTCTTCGTTCGGTCGTCATGGCCATGGGCGGGCTGGTCGAGTCTCAGATCAAAGACGCTATCGAAGGCCTCTACCTTGGGAAACTTGAAGTCCTTGAGCAGGTGATCGCGAACGATTTCAAAGTCGACCGTCTGCAGCTCGAGGTTGACGAGAGCTGCGCACAGATCATTGCGCGCCGCCAACCGACAGCCGGAGATCTGCGCATGATTCTCGGCGTGAGCAAAATCGTCACGGATCTTGAGCGCGTGGGCGACAAGGCGCGCAAGATCGCGCGCTTGGCGCGTGCGCTGAACAACGGCCAGAAGATCGACATGGTTTGGAAGGTGGATATCAAGCGCCTGGGCGAACGCGCCGCAGCGCTGCTGTCGCGTTCATTGGATGCCTTCGCGCGCGCCGATGTTCCTGCGGCCATTGACGTGATCAAGCAGAACCACGCCGTCGGACGCGAGTCGGCCGCCATTGAAAGCGCGTTGATCAAGGCGATGATGGAGCAGCCGCAGTCAGTAACCACGGTGCTCGACATGATGGCGGCGACTAAAGCATTCGACCGCGTTGGGGACCACGCTACCAACATTTGCGAGCAGCTGATCTACATCTTGAAAGGCACCGATGTGCGGCACGCAACGCTTGAGCAGATCGAGCGCGAGGCGCTGCGCTGATTCGCGGCTGTGATGAGCGAGCCGAGCGATACCCCGTCGAGGATTGTCCAGCGCTTGACCGAGCTGCGGCAGGAGCATCGCGACATTGACGCAATGATTCTGCGCGCCTCAGTAAGCGTCGAGCACGATGAGCTGGCGCTCAAACGCATGAAGAAGCGCAAGCTTAAACTCAAGGACATGATCGTCCTGCTTGAGAATCAGCTGATTCCCGACGAGCCGGCCTGAACGATAGCCTGCGCCGCGGGCTGGCACGCAAGACCGCTGCGGCCTAACGATCTTGCGCGACCTCTTGATCGGCGCGGGCCATCAGCACCAGCGCGGCGCCGGCCAGCGCGAATGCTGCGCCGATCCCAATTGCGGTCGGCCAGCCCAATCTTTCGGCCACCCAAGAAAGCAGCAGCGCGTTGATGAAGCCCATCAGATTGGCGCCCATGTTCATCAGCCCCGTGGCGGCGCCCGCATGGCGGCCGCCGATCGCCGTGCTGGCTGCCCAATACGGTCCTTCGGTGGCTTGGTTGAAGAAAAAGCATGCGCCCAGCATGACTGCTGCGGCATAGGCATTTGGATGATAGGCAACGCCCAGCAGCAGAATGGCGGACCCCACCATGCCAAACACGATGGTGGCGCGACAGCCCCAGCGTATGCCGATCTGGCGGCACAGCCGGTCGCAGATCCAGCCGCCCAGGACTGCGCCAATGCCTGCCCCCAGCCACTGCAATGAGGTGAGAAAACCGGCCTCCTGGGCGGCAAAGCCGCGCACATTGACCAAGTAGTAGTAGCCCCAGGTGAACACCACGTAGAACACGAAGTTCATGCACGAAT
>Ga0163144_10012321_pt1 | contig 17968 bp, 18 predicted proteins | sample OliLak19BULKMAT1_FD_123175 | JGI IMG/M metagenome (GOLD analysis project Ga0163144, IMG submission 123175) | Freshwater microbial mat bacterial communities from Lake Vanda, McMurdo Dry Valleys, Antarctica - Oligotrophic Lake LV.19.BULKMAT1 | ecosystem: Environmental > Aquatic > Freshwater >...
CGCCGGGTCCAATCCAGACTCCGGCAGCCAAGGCCAGCCACGTCGTCATCCTCGTCATCGATGGTCCCCGCTGGTCCGAGACCTTTGGCGAGCCGACCAAGCAGTACATCCCCCACCTAGCCAAAGAACTGGCCCCCCAGGGTGCGGTCTGGAGCGACTTTTCCAACGATGGGCCAACCCTGACCACGCCCGGCCACACCGCCATAATCACCGGTTTCCATCAAGAGATCGACAACGGCGGGCGTGAACGGCCTGCCCATCCCAGCATGCTGCAGATGATGGTCCGCGACGGCGGCTCTGATGCGCTCGCCTGGCTGATCACCTCCAAGGACAAGCTGGCAGTGCTCAACAACTGCACGGATCCCGCTTGGAAGGACCAGTGGCTGTGCCGCAGCGACTGCGGCACGGGCGGCAAGGGGCTTGGCGCAGGATATCGGGAAGATGCCGAGACCATGCAACGGGTTCTGGAGATACTACCGATGGACCACCCGCGCCTAGTGCTGATCAACCTCAAGCAGCCGGATGCGGCAGGCCACAGCAAGGACTGGGCGGGATACCTGAAAGGCATTCAGGCCGGCGATGCCTCGGCCAAGGCCCTGTGGGACATGCTGCAGCAGGATCCGGTCTATCGCGGGACCACCGACCTGTTCATCACCAATGACCACGGCCGCCATCTCGACGGCCATAAGGATGGTTTTGTCAGCCACGGCGATGACTGCGCTGGATGTCGCAAGATCATGCTGGTCGCACTCGGCCCGGACGCGCCGGCTGGTGCTGTCTTCGCCGCCCACCGCAATCAGATCGATCTAGCAGCCACCACTGCGCACATCCTGGGACTGCGTCTGGTCGGCTCGACCGGTAAGGTGATGGACGAGCTGTGGACCGGGTCAGCCCGCTGATCAGGCCGGCTTCAACACCTGCAGTTGCACTCCCATCACCAGATCCTTGACCCGCTCACGGTAGGCGCCCATGTGCGGTGCGACGAGATGGGCCTGCAGGGCCGCGAGATCCCGCCATTGCTCAATCACCACGACCACATCCCCACGCGGGGCAGACTGGATCGAAATGCCGCTGACCTCATCGACCGCTGGAGCGTAGGCGATGCAGCCGTCCTCGGCACGCACAGCGGAGACGATCGCATGGAACTCGGTAAGGAACGTGTCGCGCCTGCCGGGAGCGATGGTGATGGAGGCAAGGACGTGGATCATGGGATCATACTCTGGCCGTCAGATAGCCGGACAACCAAAGGCTCACCGCCCGAGGGAGAGCGACTCCAACGCCAGACGCGGTGCATGGTTGCGATCCAGATCCGCACGCGCCCGGGCGATCCGTTCAAGGTGGTCGAGAGCGGTCGCAGCCTTGAGCGGGTCGCTGCTGCGCAGGCCCTGACGCAACTGGGTCGCCAGCACGACCAGCCATTCGCGCAAACAGGCCCGTTGCACCGCGGCTGGCGTCCGAGCGTCGTCCTCGTCCCCACTGTCCAACTTGCTCGGAAGAGCAGAAATAACCCGGGTAATCGCCCCCAGGTCAAAACTGGCGAGGATCCGTTCGAGATCGGCGATCGGAGCCGGCGGAGCTGCCGTGCTGCCACCCGCGCGGACGCCAGCACCGGCAGCAGCAAGCGCTGACGCTCGGGCGGGTGCCAGACCGTTGCGCTCGAGGACCTGGGCAACCTCGGTCATGGTCAGCGCATGCATGCGGTAGACCTGCGAGCGCGACCGGATGGTCCCCAGCAGGCTAGCGGCCGAACTGGCCGTGAGGATCAGGGTGGTGCGTGGAGGCGGCTCTTCGAGAATCTTCAACAAGGCGTTGGCAGAAGCGCCACGCAGGCGCTCGGCTTCAGGAATGATGATCGCCTTGGCGACGCCCAGCAGCGGACTGCTGCCGGCGCCCTCTGCCACGGCGCGAGCCTGTTCAACCGGTAAGCCGCTCGGAGCCTCGTGGGAACCTGGCAACTCGCTGAGATCCGGGTGATTGCCCACCACACACTGGACGCAATGCGCGCACACTCCGCAGGCATCGCCTTCGATGCGTTCAGGGCAGAGCAGGGCTGACGCCAGCGCCAAGGCCATGGTCCGTCGCCCGCAGCCGGCAGGACCTTCCAGGACCATGGCATGCGGTAACCGGCCGCAGGCAACCAACCGGGTCAGCAACAGAACGGTCCCGGCGTGGCCGATGACCTCACGCAGTGCAGCAGGCCTGCGTGCCATGACGGTCAGGGCTGACCGAGCGGCTGGCCGATGGCCGGAGCCTTTTCGACCCAGAACACCCGGGCATTGGCGCAATACGCTCCGTAGCGAGGGCCCTGCGGCGTAGTCACCGGCGCCGACGTCGACACCAGCACGGTGCTTGGCGCGATCTTCGAAATGTCACCGGGTGGTTCGGCGTACAGCAGGGGCTGGCCAGTTGCTGGGCAATAGAAGCGATTGACCCGATTGCGGTCGCGGATCACTTCGCGCTCCCACAAGTCACCGAGTGTTTTGGGCCAGGTGCCCAGGCGGAAAGCATGCTCAAGCACGGCCTTGCCAACCAGGTCCAGGACGAAGGTGCTGTCGGCCTGGTCGGCGCCGCTGGTCGGCTTCCAACCGGGCAGGTTGTACGACGCGGTTCCGAGCCCTTCGTTGGTGATGGCCAGCAGCAGGCCACGATCGGGACCGCTCAGCTCACCAGGATGCGATACGCCCTTCTTCAGAAGCATCTCGCGCTGTTCGTCGGCAATCCATCCCAATTGCACATGGTATGGTTTGTCGACCGGCAGGGCCCGCATCTTGCCTTCAAAACGCAGAGCCTGACGGGCAGCGGGCTGGGTCTCCGACAGACGGGACAAGGCTAGGTACCAGTCGCAGGCCCGATCACCCATGCCCAGGCGACGATAGCATTCAGCGACCACCAGGAGGACTTCCGGGATGCGCAGACGGACGATCTCCTCGTTGCGGAGCGCAAGCGAGAAGCGCTCGACTGCGCCGGCCACGAACTTATTGTGCTCGTCGAATACGCGGCGCCGCTCGCGGATCAGCCCGCGCATCACATCCGGCTTGTCGTCTTTGCCAAGGCGATCCAAGGCCTTGGTGAGGAGTTCTCGGCAACCCTCGATGTCGCCATCGCGCAACAGGAATCCGAACAACGTGCTGGCCGCGACCGTGTAGCCTTCGCGGGTCAGACCGTCGCTCTGGACGATGCCCTTGTAGATGCCAAGCCACTTGTCGAGGTCGAAGCGCTCGCCGTCCTTGAGTTGACCAGCGATACGGGCGTTGATCTCCTCGAATCCGCCCTGTAGTGATGGGTGCGACACCGGGGTCTGCGCCCGGACCCGCATGGCCCACGCGCCGGTCAGAGCGATCTTGGCGAGGACGGATGCGCGGGCACCGCGTCGTTCATAACTGCTGATCGCCAGCCGGTATTTCTTGTCGACGGGTATCGATGCCTGCAACGGGATGAAATCCTTGCGCACGGGCGCGGCCTGCCCGGTTCCACGGGCGACTTGAGTGGCGTTCTGAAAGGCGTGGTTCCAATCGATCTCGCGCTCTGAACTCCATTCCTTGGTGACCCAGTTGGCGACCTCTTTGGGCACCTCGCCGATGAACTTGCCAGTACGCTCGTCCCATTCGGAGGCGAGAGCAGCAAAGTAGCTGAACGGATCGACGACAACGTAGTATTCGTACTCGCTAGGTCCGGCCGTATGCCGGCAGCCATCGATGTCGGTTCCCATATCGGCCGGAGCGGCATCCGAGGTCTTGCCGGCTGGCACGACCACGGTGTAGCGCTGGCCGCCGATGGGCGAGACGACCTCTAGATTCTGCAACTGCAGGGCATGCAGGCCGGCGACGAGAATCAGGGCTAGCAGGATGCGCATGGGGATCTCCGTGAAACGACAAGGCCGTCGCAGCGTGGAGCGCTGCGACGGCCTGCCAGTGGGCATCCGGTCTGAGCCGGATGAGCGGATCAACCGCTGATCGAGACCACTTCGACGACCGTCGAGATCGAGCGGAAGCCCTTGCGACGGTTGGTCATGTGCTTGCGGTGCTTGTACTTGCCGATGATGATCTTCGCACCCCTGACAGTGCCGACGACCTTGACTTTGGCGGTGGCGCCAGCGACGAACGGGGTGCCGACCTTGACGGTGGCGCCATCGGCGACGAGCAGGACGGGCAACTCAAGCACGGCGCCTGGCTGGGCGTCGGAGAGGTCGAGGGTGAGGCGGTCGCCGGGGGCGGCGCGGTATTGGCGGTTACGATCACTGATGACGGCGTACACGGTCTGCTCCAGATGGGTTCAACGACGGCGTCGACGCCGGCGGCCCCCGCTGTTATCGCGGGGCGGGTTTGTAGCTGGCGATGGGCCGCTGGCAAGTGGAGTCTGGCTGGCGGCAGCAGCCGAGGGAGCCACCACGACTGGCATGTTTGCCGAGAACAGCAGGCGTCGCAGCACGGCCGCCTCCTCCCATACCTCGGCAGCTTTGCGTACCACTGGGGCAACAACCACTACCTCGACCGGCTTGGGAGTCGGCTGGATGGCTTCCTTGGCGGCTGCGGAGTCGCGCGCCTCGCCATGCACCGGATCGGCCGAGAGCTCGCGCTCAAGGTCGTCAGCCTTCATCGCGGCCAGTTCCTTGGCCAGCTTGATCGCCTTGGCCTGTTCGACCATCAGCGGAGCAAGCAGCGACGGACGCACCGGCTGGTGCTTCTCATCGCGCCGGCGCTCGCCCTTGCGGAACGTCGGATTCAGACGGAACTCCCGGGCCTTCATCAGGCTGTCCGGGTTGAACACGATGCGGCAATCGGTGCGGTCTTCGAGACTGGCCAGTTCTTTGCGACGGTTGTTGAGCATGCCCACCGACAGATCGGATGGGACGACAACTTCCAAGCGGGTCAGACTGCGGCTGTGCAGCATCTGTCGGATCGAGCGCATGCAGTCGATTTCGAAGGTCTCGGCGGTCTTGATCGCGCCGGTGCCGACACAGTACGGGCATTCGGCCGAAGCCACCAGCTTGTGGCTGGGACGTTGGCGCTGACGGGTCATCTCGACCAGTCCGAAACGCGACATCGGGCTGACCTGGATCTTCGAACGGTCGGTGGCCAGGGCTCGGCGCAGAGCAACCTGGACGAGGCGCTGATTCTCGCGCTTCTCCATGTCGATGAAGTCGATGATGATCAGGCCGCCGAGGTCGCGCAGCACCAACTGCTCGGCGATGCTCTGCGCGGCTTCTAGGTTGGTCATCAACGCGGTCGTCTCGACATCGCCGGCATCGCGATTCTTGGCCGAGTTGACGTCGATCGAGACGAGCGCTTCGGTCTGCTCGATAACCACGGCTCCACCGCTGGGCAGGTCGACCTTGCGGTCGTAGATCGCCGCGAGGCGCTCCTCCAAACCGTAGTAGGTATACAACGGCAACTCTTCGCGGTGATGCTTGATCTTATCGCACAACTCGGGCATGAAGACCTGCGCGAAGGCGCGGGCCTCGTCGTACATGGCTTCGTTGTCGATGACAATCTGCTCGGTGTCGGGACCCGCGACATCGCGCAAGGTACGCACGACCACATCGGCCTCTTGGTAGAGGCAGGCCGGCGCACGGACGCGCTTGCCCAGGGCGTCAACCTCGGCCCACATGCGCTTGAGGAATTCGTAGTCGAGCCGGATGTCAGCCTCGGACGCGTGGGCCGCGTGCGTGCGAACGATGAAACCGAAGCCCTCTGGCGGCTCGAAGCTGTCGAGCTGCTTCTTGAGACGCTTGCGGACCAGCGGGTCCTCGATGCGCTTCGAGACGCCTTTAGCCTGATCGCTATGCATCATCACCAGGTCGCGGCCTGGGAGGGCGAGATACATGCTCATGCATGGCCACTTCTCCTTGATCGCTTCCTTGGTGACCTGGACGATGATCTCATCACCGTTCTTGAGGATGTCCTCGATGCGGACGTTGCGACCCTTGTCGTGGATCAGTTCTTCGACGTGGATGAAGCCGTTCTTCTGGCTGCCCAGATCAAGAAATGCCGCATCCAGCGAGGGTTCGACGTTGGCGACCCGGGCCTTGTAGATGTTGCCGAGGTGCTGGCCATCGCCGAGGCGCTCGTGGAGGAGGGACTCGAGCCGGCCGTCACGGATGACGCCGACGCGGAGTTCGTGCTCGTCGAGCACGTTCATGAGGATGTGGGTGGCCATTGTGGCTACCTGTCTAGGTGCGGAGCGAAGGGACTTCGTCCAGGGGACCAGTTCCGCGGGCGCAATCGGGAGGCCGGACATCGGCCTGCTACCGTTCACACTCCGGCGGACTACCGGGAAGCGCATGCTTCGTTATGCACTATCGCTTGAAAAGACTAAAATGCAAGCCGGCGCTCCTCAATGGCCGCTTCGAGCCCTGCGTGCAGCAGCGGGCCGGTCGCCGAGTGGCGATGGGCGGATACCATGGGCGAAGCCCATGGTATCCGCCCACGATTTCGGAGCCCTGCGACGAAACCGAGCCGCGACAAAGCCCGCGGGGGCAGGCCCGCAGGGCCGCGGGGGCAAAACCCCCGAACTAAAAGCTCCCGTCCCACTCGGCCAAAACGCGCGCCTTCTCCGACTCGCTCATCGCCTGGAGCATGTCATCACAGTAACCATCGATGTAGCGGTCGAGGTTATACGTGGTCCGCTCGATACGGTGGTCGCTGATGCGATTCTGCGGGAAATTATAGGTCCTGATGCGATCGCTGCGATCGCCGCTGCCGACCGCTTCTTTGCGCGCAGCTGCCCGGCTGGCGCGCAAACGTTCCTGTTCAGCATCAAAAAGGCGGGCCCGTAGCCATTTCATCGCTTTTTCGCGGTTGGCGAGCTGGCTGCGTTCTTCCTGGCACGATACAGTCACGCCCGTCGGTTTATGGACCAACCGCACGGCGCTTTCCGTTTTGTTGACGTGCTGACCACCTGCGCCACCTGCCCGGAAGGTCGACAGCTCAATATCATCGGGCCGGATCTCGACCTCTGCTTCTTCCGCTTCGGGCAGAACCGCGACAGTCGCAGCGCTGGTATGGATACGCCCCTGGGCTTCGGTGGCCGGCACCCGCTGGACGCGGTGGCCACCGCTTTCCCAGCGCAGCAGGCCAAACGCCCCGAGTCCGCCCGGAGTCGTGCCGCTGACTTGATAAATCGCTTCCTTGACCCCACCCATCTCGCCGGGATGTACCGACATTGGCAGCATGCGCAGTCCATGGCGGCCGGTCCACAACGTGTACATGCGTATCAGATCGCCGGCGAAGAGGCTGGCTTCGTCACCACCGGTGCCGGCGCGAATCTCAAGGATGCAATCACGGTCACCACCGCCCGACCCGGTTGCAATCGTCTCGGTGATCGCCGCCAGGATGGACTCAGCCTCGCCGCGTTTGGTGCGGATTTCGGTTTCCGCCTCGGCTCGCAGGTCGGGATCCGCTAGCAGCGCCTCCGCACCGCTGATGTCTTCACGCGCCTGGCGATAGATCTGCCAGGGCTCCATCAAGCGGTTGAGCCGGGCATGCTCGCGCAGGGTGCGCTGGTATTGCGGCCCGCCAATGAACGACGGATCCGACAACTGGGCTGCCATGCGCAGCCAGCGTTCGTGCAACCGTGCCAGTGACGTCTCGATTTCGGTCATGCGGCCTCATTCGACAGGATCTGCCAACGCGAAAACCCGCCGGATAATCCGGCGGGTCTTGCGCGCACAAGACGGGGATCCGCTACTTGATCTTCTTCTTGAGCAGCGTGGCAGCCAGGCCAGTGGTCTTGCCACCGAGCTTGTTGCCGAACTTCTCGACGCGGCCAGCGGTGTCGAGGATGCGCTGCGTACCCGTGTAGAACGGATGCGAAGCGCTCGACACGTCGACCTTGCAGAGCGGATAGGTCTTGCCATCGATCACGACCGTAGCTTCGGTCTTGATCGGGCTGAGGATGAGGAAAGCGGCTCCGGACACGATGTCCTGGAACACCACTTCACGCACTTTGGGATGGATGTCAGCCTTCATGGATCAATCCTTCTTCTTCTTCTTGTCGGCCTTGCCCTTGGCAGGCTTGTCGCCGCCACCAGCTGAGGCCTTGTCGGCTTTCTGACCTTTGGCGGGCTTCTCGCCCTTGCCCTGCTTCTCGCCCTTGGCGGGCTTGTCGGACTTCTCGCCCTTGGCTGGTTTCTCGGCCTTGGCTTCATCGTCCTTCTCTTCGCCCTCAGGGGCGGCGGCACCGGAGGCCTTGGCCTCCTTCTCGGCCTTCCGCTGGGCATCCTTCTCCGCCTTCTTGGCGGCGACGGCGGCAAGCGTTTCGGCTAGCGAAGGCGCGTTCGGATCGCTGTTCACGACTTCCAGGTTGATGGTCACCTTGACCGTCTTGTGGAGGCTGACGTCGATCTGATAACGGCCGAGCTTGCGGATGCGATCGGTGAGATGGACCTGCTTGCCATCAACCACGATCCCGACCTTGGCCAGGGCAGTGACGATTTCCTTGGTGCCGATCGAGCCGAACAGTTCGTCATCCTGGGAGACTCGCTGGCCGATCTGGATCGACGAGTTGTTGACCGTCTTGGCCTGGGCCTGGGCCTTGGCTTCACGCTCGGTCTCGCTCTTGGCCGCCTTCTCACGCAGCACTTCGATCTGACGCTTGGCAGCGCCATCGGCATGCACGGCGAGACCGTACGGGAAGAGGTAGTTGCGAGCATAGCCGGGGGCGACACGGATGACGTCACCCATGTTGCCCAGCTTCAGGACGTCCTTGACGAGCAGGACTTCAGTGCGCTTTGCCACGGTAGTCTCCTTACTCGCCCACGAAGGGCAGCAGGGCCAGATACCGCGCACGCTTTACCGCAAGGCAGAGCTGACGCTGGTAGAAGGCGGTGTTCCCGTTGCGCTTGCCGGAGGACATTTTGCCCTGCGAGCTGACGTAGCGGCTGAGGATTGCGGTTTCGCGGTAGTCGATCTGGAAGGTTCCTTCCTTCTCAAAGCGACACGGTTTCGGCACCTCGACGCGCTTGGCGCGCTTCGGACGCTTCTTGAAATCTTTCTTCGATTTTTTACCGGCGGGGCCAAAAAAGGCCATAATGGTTGCCTCTCTACGTGATCAGAATGGTGGTTCGTCGTCGCTTGCGGCGGGTGCCGGCGAAGCGGGACGAGAAGGACGGGCTGGAGCTGCCGGGGCATCGCCCTCGACATCAGCACCGTCGGAAGCGGGAGCGCCCTCGCCGCGGCCCTTGCCGCCGTCGAGGAACTGGACGTTGTCGGCGACGACCCGCAGCTTGCTGCGCTTGCTGCCGTCCTTCTTGTCCTCCCAGGTATCAAGCTTCAAGCGGCCTTCGATGAAGCAGCCGCGGCCCTTGGTGAGATATTGGCTGCACAGCTCGGCCGTGCGGCCCCAGACTTCGATATCAACGAAGGTGGTCTCCTCCTTTAGGCTGCCATCAGCACCTTTGAACTTGCGGTTGATCGCGAGTCCGAACTCGGCAACCGCCTTCTCGTTAGCGAGAAAGCGGACCTGCGGGTCCCTAGTGAGGTTCCCCGCGAGAAATACGCGGTTGACGTTCGCCACGTTACATCTCGAGGGCAGGAGCGGCGGCGGCGGCTTCGGCTGCTGCAGCGGCAGCGGCGACGGCCATTTCCTTCGACTTGGCGCGCTGGGTCTTGATGCGCTCCAGGTCCTTGCCCGGACGTGCGATGATCAACTGGCGCAGGATGGTGCTGCCCAGGATGACGCGACGCTCGATCTTATCGACCGCTCCGGGAGGAGCCGTGAGGTAGCCGGTGAAGTAGCAGGCACTGGTTTCACCCTTGATCGGGTAGGCCAGGGCGCGCTCTTCCCACTTTTCGAGCTCGATGAAGGAAGCACCTTCCGCCTCATAGATCTGGCGGATGGCGGCGAGGGTGCCATCGAGATCGGCGCGCGCGTCGGCGGCCTTAATCAGGATGGTGGTCTCGTAGGTGCGAGAAGCGTCGGGCATTGTTCATCTCCATGGACCGTCGCACCATGCGACGGGAGGCCGGTCAGTGCCGGCCCCGGGGTTCAGATCCAGCAGAAATGCCGGATCCGGTGGGGTTTATTTGGTCTTGGCCGGAGCCGCGGTCTTGGCAATCTTCGCCTTGACCTTGGCCGTCTGGGCGGGCTTGGCCGCGACCGGCTTGGCGATCGCGAGGGCCAGGCGGGACTTCAGGCGCGAAGCGGTGTTCTTGTGAACCGTGTTCACGCTGGCGGCCTGGTCAAGGCGCTTAACGAAGGCCGAGTACAGGGTTTTGGCTTGATCAGCCTGGCCGTCGTGCACATGGCGCTCGATCTGCTTGCGGATGGACTTGAGCTCGGTCAGGCGTGCTTTGTTGGCGACGCGACGCGTCTCGTTCTTACGCAGGCGCTTAGCGGCGCTGATATTGTGCGGCATCGAGTGTGGACCTGTGAGTTGGTGGTCTGGTCGGAGAAGAAGAGCTGCGGCAATCAGCCGCGAAGCTTGGCGAGGCGCTGAGCAGCGTCTTTAAAGCCCAGGTCAAGCGAGACCAGCTTTTCAAGTTCCACGATGGCTTCCGCGGTTGATCCGCGGTCCTCGAGGAGCTTGGCCAGCTGATAGCGTCCGTCCTTGGCCTCGTTCGACTGCTCGTCCTCTACAAGAGGGAGGAACAGCTTGTATTGTTGTATGGCTAGGTCAAGGAGGTTCCGGCGCGTGAAGCAGATCGCCAGACCGCGGTGGCTGGTCTTGCGCAGACGCGGATCGTTGACGGTTCGCTGGAACTCGGCGGCAGCGGCATCGACCTCGCCAGCGGTCAGCAGGTTCTTGGCCAGGTTGAAGCGGTGCCCCATGTCGGTGGGCTGACGATCGACCCGCAGTCGGTACTCGGCGATCTCAAGGTCAAGCAACTGCTTCGTCGCCGCGATCAACTCGGGGCTGCCGGCTGTCAGGGCCTTCAACCGTTCCTGGGCTTCCGCGATGCGCAGATCGCCCAGTTTCATGGCGATGGTGAAATCATGCTCATCGAGCGCCTGGGCCTTGTCGTACGAGATCTTGGCCTCGGCCAACTCGTTGATGCGGCGATGAACATCGCCCTTTTTCGTCCACAGGAACTTGTCCTGTGGATTACGCGTCAGGTCGTCATCAAGGTACTTGAGCACCTCGCGCGCATCCTCGACCGTGCGGATGTTGCGGTTGATAACTTCTTGGCGACGGGCGGCATCGGTCGAGGCAACCTGGCTGCGGAAGTCGGTGGCCTGATTGGCCCCGCCGCGCACCAGCATTGAGCGCATCGCCATCCAGTTCTTCAAGGTCCGGCCTGCCTCGGCGTGATTCGGCATGGCACGGTCGAGGGCGGTCATGGTGGCCAGCGCTTTTTCAAGCGCTGCTTCGTCCTTCTTGCCTGAGTTGTTGAAGCGCTCCATGTACATGTGGGCCAGTTGCCACAATACTTTGTCGTTGAGCAGGCCGGTATTCTTGAATTCCTCGCCGAGATAGATCGCAACGTCGGCAACCGGCTTCAGGGTGGCGGCGAGTTTGACCGCGGCCTCCATGGTGGCGGCCAGCGACTTCGGATCGCCCATCTTGCCCAACTGTCTGGCAGCGCCCGCAAACTGCTTGTGCGGATCAGAGCTCATAACCGGCATTTTGAGGCTACCGAAGATACTGGTCTTACCGCCAGCCTCCTTCGCTTTGCGCCGCGAAATGGGCAACAACAGCTTGTAGATCTCCACATTGGCCGGATCGACGTCGATGCATTCGCCCAGGATGATCAAGGCGTCGTCGCAGGCCCCCTTGTCGAAAAGCTGCTTGGCACGCGTGAGGTGCTTGGTGAGATCAGGCATGGTCCGTTCCGCCTCGGAATCGTGTCGTTTGGACGTGGAGCTTCTTGCGTACAGCCTTGCATTCTGATGATCCCGCCAACCTCACAAGCACCGGAATGCTGGCATGGACGACACCGCTTCACCCGCCGACTACCCTGCGCAGCTCGCCCTGGTCCATTATCCGGCCCCGGCCCTGCGGCGTCGCACCGCAACAGTCACGGTGTTCGATGGCCAGCTGCGCAACTTCTGCCAACGCATGTTCGCCGTCATGGAGGACGAACGCGGTGTCGGCTTGGCCGCTCCGCAGGTCGGGGTCAGCCGGCGCATCTTCGTCACTGATCACGCCAGACCCAAGGACGGCGAGGCGCCGAGCCCCCGCATCTGGATCAATCCGCGCATCGTCGAGCCCAGCGGCACGACGGTTTACGAGGAAGGGTGTCTGTCGTTCCCGGCCATCTACGCCAAGGTCACCCGGCACGATCGTTTCACCATAATCTGGCAAGATCTTGACGGACGCGAGCACAGCGAGTCCCTCGACGTCGGAGCAGGCCAGTTCCTCGGCATCGTCGTCCAGCATGAACTCGACCACCTCGACGGCACCGTTTTCGTCGACCACCTGACCGTGGCCCAGCTTGGCTTGATCCGCAAGAAGCTCCGCGACCTGGAGGTCGACTACCGCACTGCTACCGGCAAGGCCGGGAGTCCTCTCCGGCGATGACCCGCGATCCCGGATTCTCACTGCCTGGCAACGATCGGCTGATGGAACTCGGCCGCATCGCCGGCGGGCTTGCCCACGAGATCAAGAATCCGCTGGGCGTGGTGTCGCTCAACGCCGACCTCCTGCGCGAGCAGGTCGTGAAGACCATGTCCGAGGGTGTCGAGCGCGACAAGATGCTGCGTCGGGTCTCCCGGATCAGCGAGAGCACGCGCAGCCTGTTGGCGATCGTGCAGAGTTTTCTGCAGTTCGCCCGGCCGGGACGACCAGACCCGGCGGCTGTCGACCTCAACGCGATCATCCACGAACTGATCGATGAGCAGAGCGAGGCCAACGCCGCTGCCAGTGTCACCATCGCGTTCCGCCCCGACGACGGACTCGCTGCGGTTCCCGCCGATCCAGCCCAACTTGCCGCCGTCTTTCGCAACATTCTAGTCAACGCCCGCGAGGCTCTGCAATTGAGGGAAGGCGAGCGCCGTATTCTGATCGCGACCCGCGGAGCGCACGGTTCGGTGCGCGTGGTCATCGCCAACAATGGGCCGGCCATACCTGAACGGGTGGCGGCACATCTGTTCCAGCCATTCACCTCGGACAAGGAGAACGGAACCGGTCTCGGCCTAGCGATCGTCCGCCAATTGGTGGAGCTGCATCACGGCACCGTCCACGTCAGTTCGGACAAAGACGCCGGCGTAAGCTTCACCATCGAACTTCCGACCCCGCTTGGTCCGGCGAAGCCGCGCGTCGAGCTGCCCATGCCGATGGTCGAGGCCGTCGTCACCAGCGAGCGGACAGCCGATCGACCAGTCGTTGGCTCATCCAGCCGCCGACGCAGGCGGACTACCACCGCCTTTGATGCAATAGCACTTGACGACCAGACGCCACCAACCACGGACGACCAGACCTAGCATATGGCCAACATCCTTGTCATCGATGATAATCAGGGCAATCGGGAGACCTACGCCGAGGTACTGGAGGACGACGGCCACAGCGTACTTACTGCCGCCACTGGCGAGGCGGGTCTAGCCAAGATGGGCGCTGCCCAGGTCGACGTCGTGCTGTGCGATCTGAAGCTGCCAAACATGGACGGGTTGGCGACCATGGAGCTCGCCCACGAACGGTTCGGTCCGGTGCCGTGGATTCTGATCACCGGACACGGCTCCGAGGAGATCGCGGTCGCTTCGATCAAACAGGGAGCCTTCAATTATCTGACCAAGCCGGTCGACATCGCCCGCCTGCGCGCGACCGTCGAAAGCGCTGGGCGGCTGGCCAGCGCCAACCGCGAGAACAAGGCACTGCGCCGCGAACTCGGCTACGAGGAAGCGCTCGACCGCATCGTCGGCACCAGCCAGGCGATCCGCCAGGTCAAGGCGATGATCCGCCAGGTCGCGTCAAGCGACGCCACCGTACTGGTCGAGGGCGAGAGTGGCACCGGCAAGGAACTGGTCGCCGATGCCGTGCACGCACTCTCTAATCGCAGCGGCCGACCTTATGTCAAATTGAACACGGCCGCCATTCCGCGCGACCTGCTGGAATCTGAGCTGTTTGGCCATGAGCGCGGCGCCTTCACCGGAGCGGTGCAGCTGAAGAAGGGGAAATTCGAGATCGCCGACACCGGCACGCTGTTCCTCGACGAGATCGGCGAGATGCCGCTCGACAACCAGGTCAAGCTGCTGCGCGTCCTGCAGGATGGTTCGTTTGCGCGAGTCGGCGGCAATCAGCCGATGAAGGTCGACGTGCGTCTGGTCTGCGCCACCAACCGCAACCTCAAGGAGGAGGTGCTGGCTGGACGGTTCCGCATGGACCTCTATTTCCGCCTGAACGTGGTGAACATCGTCGTGCCGCCGCTGCGTGAGCGGCGCGAAGACATAGCCCTTCTCGCTCGCTCCTTCTGCGAACGGCTGAACCGGCGGCACCAGCACGAGAAAGAGATGTCCGAGGCGGTGGTCCAGCACCTGCGCCGGCAAGATTGGCCAGGCAATGTCCGCGAGTTGGAGAACACCCTCGAAAAGCTGTATGTCCTTAGTCCAGGACGGCAGATCGTCCTCGATCCCAACGCCCTGGAGCCGTCGGCCGCAGCCACCCGCCACGAAACGACCAGCCGGATCCAGAACACACCTGCCACCGCCGACGACGCCATCCGCATTCTGGTCGGCCTGCCGATGGACGAGGTCGAGAAGCGCATGATCCTGGCCACCCTCAGCCACTGCGGCGGCAACAAGAGCAAGGCTGCGCGTCAACTGCAGATCGGACTGAAGACGCTGTACCGCAAGCTGGAATCATATGGGATGAAGGTCGAGGAATGAGCTTCGTGACTGCTCAGGAACTTCGCCCCCGCGGCCCTAACGGGCCTGCCCCCACGGCTTTTGTCGCCGCTCGGTTTCGTCGCTATGCTTCCAAAACCGTGGGCGGATGGGCATCGTCCATTGTGCCCGCCGATCGCCGCTCGGCAGCCACCCCATCGCTGTGCGACGGGGTCCGGCGGCCTGAGCCGTTCCTGAGTTTCAACCCTGCCCTCCAAGCATCAGGTCGCCCGGATGCGTTGGGATATCGGACGACACAAGCAGATCGCTACGAAATGAAACCGAGACGTCGGCGATGATCCTGCTGGTCAACGACGATGGCATCGCCTCCCCGGGCCTCCGCGCCCTCTACCGGGCTCTGCGCACGCATACCCGCAACGCCGTGCTCTGCGTTGCGCCTGCAGTCGAGCGCTCGGGCATGAGCCAGGCGATCACCATCGATCGTGGCCTGGCGGCCGCACCACGTGCTGAGCCAGGCTTCTTCGGCTTCGCCATCGACGGGACACCGACTGACTGCACCAAACTGGCGCTCGACCGCATTTGCCCGACACCACCGCGTCTAGTGGTCAGTGGGATCAATGACGGACCCAACGCCGGCCGCTCCATCCTGTATTCCGGCACCATCGGGGCGGCCTTGGAAGCGGCAGTCGAGGGTCGTGCCGCCTTCGCCGTGTCGCGAGTACGCGGCTGGGCTAACCAGGATGACGCCGCCGATTTCGCCGCCCGTTGGGCAGCCCGCCTGATCCATGCACCAGGTCTGTCAGGAACCTTGGTCAATCTCAACCTGCCAGCCGGCCCTGCGAACAGCTGGCTGGAGCCACGACTCGCCCGCCACGGACTGGCGGGATTTCGCGAGCGCTATCGGCCGCAGCGCGAAGGCGTCCGCACCAGCTGGCGGCTCTCGGGCACCTGGGAAGCTTCGGGCAGTGACGACGACGTCGCTGCCCTGACCGCCGGCCACCCAGTGTTCACCATGCTGCGCCCGGATCTCAACGCCGAGCACCCGGAGGCCCTCGTGCGCTTGCTGGAGAGCCGATGAAGCTGTGGTGGCGCCTGAGCATGCTGAGTATCGCCGGAGCGGCGGTCGCGGCTGCGGTGTGGGCCGACGTCCGCGCCCCGGCAAGCCGGACTGTCGGCGTCATCCCGGTCCCCGGTCAGGCGGCACTGCCGCGTCCCGAGGTTGCTCCGGCCACGGACGGCACCCCGATTGGACGGTCCTGGCGCATGGTTCTGCGTCTGGACAGCGAATTGCGCCAGCCCGGACCGGAATGGGCCTTACGCGAAGGCATGTCCCCAGGCTTGGGCTATGAGTTGGCCTGGCTTCCGGCCACACTCTCGTTGCAGCTCAGCCGTGGGGGGGATCAGCCACTGCTGTTGGGTAACGTACGACTGAAACGGCCACCTCGCGAAGTCGCCCTTGCCCGACGCGGAGCCCGGCTGGCGGTGACAGTAGACGGCCGAAACGTCCTCGACGCGCTGGATCCCGAAGGCGTCCCGGAGCCGCTCGGACCTCGTCCCTTCCCCGACGGTTGGGCGGTCGTGACCCCCAGCGCGCTCGGCGGATCGACCTTTGCCGTGTATGATGATAGCAGACTGCCGACGTCCTATGCCAGCGATCTCGCGCCGGGGGACAACCTAGAGCTCACCAGTGCCATCCTTCTTGGCCCTGAAGGAGCGGACGAGCGTCGCCGCGGTGGCATCGGGGTGCCGGTCCCCGGATCTCTCGGTTGGCGACCAGCGGCCCAGCCAGGCAGACCAGATCACGCCCTGCTGTGCGTGCGTCGCGCTCTGAGTATGCGAGCCGATCGTGACCTCGCTGGAACGCTTGCTGCGATGGGAATCGCCGGCCGAGCAGTGGGCGCCCTCGGTCAGCGTCATCCCGACCATGCCCGACTAGCGTTGTGGCTAGCCTGGGCAGAGACACGCAATGCCTTGGCGACCGCACCCGACCAGGGCGCCGACCAGGTACGACCGGTCATTGATCAACTGATTGTCACCGTCTTGGCCAGCGGCGCCCCCGAAGGGCCTGGCATGTTGTTGGCCCTACTGTCTCCTATTGCCGAGCGCGCGGTCCGTCGGCCTTCCGAACCGCGCGCCCTCGCAGCTGTGCTCGATGGCCGAGCCGGCTGGCTGTCTATCCTCGACACCACTGCGCAGGCTGCGGCGGACATGCTCCCTGCGGGCTCAAGCGACGGCCTGCGCCACAGCCTGCGCTTCATCTCGCACGCGTGCGGCGGTCTGGGCGGCAACGGCATCAGCACGCTACCCCTGCCGGTGGACGCCCCGGAATGGCTCGCCGCACGCTGGCGGACCATCGCCGGCGGCATGCCGCCAGAGGGTGGCATGCCGCCGGCTCCGATCTCGCAGGTCGCACGCATCCCCGTCCTGGCAGTGGGCGAACGGCTAGTGCGCAGCGCAATCCTTGAACCGCTGGCAGCGGTACGTCTGCGCGCCAGCCTGACCGACGCCACCCCCGAAGAGCTACAACGGCGATACGATGCCGCCGGCCTACGTGAAGCGAACTTGACCCGGGTTCTCGTCGCTATCGACGCCTTGGACACCACCGTCCGATCCGGAGGACCCCGACGCAATGCCTCGGCCGATCAGGATGCGGCGATCGATCAGCTGCGACGGGCCATCGATACCCTCGGGGACATCGGGGAACGACGTGTCGCCAGCACCCCCGGAGACCTCGTCCGTCGGGACCCCCTGGCCTTCTCCCTGGCCTGCTTAGGTACCAGCCGCATCCAGCGGCTGACCCTATCGGCTGGAGAAGGTTTGGCCCGGGTACCCTGGCGGGCGCCGTTGGCCGGCACCGGCGATTTCGTGCGGTTGGCGCCATTTGCCCAGCTGCTATCCGGCGACGCGGACGCCACCGAACTCATCTGGTTGAACGATGAGTCCGTACTGCCCCCGACCCAGGCCCTGGCCGCCGCCCTGGCGATGCGTGAGGTACGCGAAGTCGAACGCCAGCGCCTGGCCGCACGGGAGCCATCGACCGCGGTGGCAGATTGGTCGGCCCTGGTCCGCCTACGCTGCTTCACCCTGCCGCTCGAATTGCTCGATCCGGCGACACGCGGTACGCGTCTGGAACCGGGAACAGTCCCAAGCGATTCCGCGCACGGCCCCTAACCGCCGGACCAAGGTCTTTGCCAAACGGTCGAGGGCCGCTAGTATCCGCACCTCCCAGCTGAACCCCACTGCTTCCAGGAAG
>Ga0163144_10012322_pt1 | contig 17968 bp, 39 predicted proteins | sample OliLak19BULKMAT1_FD_123175 | JGI IMG/M metagenome (GOLD analysis project Ga0163144, IMG submission 123175) | Freshwater microbial mat bacterial communities from Lake Vanda, McMurdo Dry Valleys, Antarctica - Oligotrophic Lake LV.19.BULKMAT1 | ecosystem: Environmental > Aquatic > Freshwater >...
CAGCCCAACTCTTTGGCCTTTCCACGACTCATCCAACCATCCAGCCGAACACACTCAGCTACATAGCCAAGGTACTCCTCCAGAGGCTCGTACCTCGGACCACTTCTACCACCAAAGCCCATCTCGTCTTCCATCGACTCACCGAGTAAGTCAATGTCGATAAGGTATTGAGCCCGCTCCGCATACATTAGCGCGTCATGTCCGAAGAAGTCCGCCAGGCAGTTACGACCAACTTGCTTGAAGGTCCCATCCTCATGCTTGAGGATGTAGGTATCCTTTCGATTGCGACTGGTATTGCAATGCTCACACAATTGTGTGACAATTCGGTACTGCGTAGGAATCTCAGAGTTGCCAACCGCACGGATGATGTTTCCCTCTTCCGTGTGCTGAATGGTGGCTACGAAGATCCAACCATGGACCTTTACCTCTGAGCAACCTGCATCCACCGTGATGTGGTGAAGCAGATAGATGCTTCCATCATCCCGTTGGACACGCTCCGACTTGATCTCGGTGAAGGTGGGAGCCGGGAGACCAATGCGCTTGGCTCGCCGAGCAAGTTTGAGAAACTTGGCCGCAAGCACGCCCATGTTATCAGATGGGACCTTGAAAACAGTCATAGTCATGTTCTCCATTGATTTCTCCCTTGCTTCTTATTATAATAGATTTGATTGATCTGTCAATTACGAAATTGCTTTTCTATGTTTTTTTATCAGCTTTGCATTTTGCGGTCAATCGTAGAGCTTCAGCAAAAAAATCACCATGCGCAGGATCTACGAATTCTGCAATTGCCTCCTTCCAAATAGCAGTACGTCGTACATATACCCTTGTGCGTCTCTGGGAAGTAACCACCGTGATATTGGGCTCAGATTTATTTGTAATCTGTAACCCAATATCTCCTACTGAACTCAGTGCACTAGCTCCAGACATTTAGTCCTCGTTCTTCTGATAGAATTGTTCTATCTGTCAATTAGATAATTGCTTTTTGCACTTCATTATACAGCGAGGCAAACCTACTCGGTTACTCCACTGTAGTAAGATAGACGTTACAACCTCTTGCAGCCGCAAGCTCATGTAGACGATCAGTACCGATCATTCGTCCTCTGACTCTTCGGTCTGATTCATCTCCGATGTAGCATCCAGGTCTACCTCAAAAGAATCATCCAGGTACTCACCATTCTTAGGAATACCACAATCACCTTCCGCCCACTTGATTGCTTCCTGTAGGGAATTGGCGTAAATAGTAATTGTGGCCGTTGTCGTCCAGGTGCAGGCAACCTCGTACGTATCCTCACCAAGAATAGAGTACTTAGGAACAATCTTATCATTCACCTCATGCCACTGAGGAGTCTTACCAAATTGCACGCACTCCTGAAGTTGCCTATCGGTCCACTGATCGGGATACATATCCCACTCAGAACGTTGACAACAATCCGCAATGGTAAGCAATTGCTCCGCATTGAACCGCTGATTTACGCTTTCTTTACATCGATCCAGAAGGTGAACCGCATATCGAACAAGATCAATTCCCTTTTTCATACTACCTCAATGTGTTTTATTCCTAAGTTCCATGAACTTAGATCCAAGAAACTTCATTACTTTCGTACCATTTCGCTGACAGGTTAGATATGTATTGATAGAGTTAAGGCTGTCGTTATTCAACCCCAAGTCAGAGCACCAATCGTCAAAGGTGCTCTCACATGCACTTGCATCAATGAGCATACTTGCAAGTACATCCGCAACTTGCGGACCAATAATCTTTCCCTTATCTCTTTTTAGCACAAGGTAGTTATGTGCGATAGCAGCCGCATCACCAAAGATTACTTCACTTCCGAAGGATCTTACATACTTGCGTGGATTTTCCCGCTTGACACCATATGCAAGCACACGGTGACCAGATCCAGTGAAAAACTCTATAGTAACAGAACGATCCTTATAATGAAGGGTCGTTGCCCACTTGTCACGGGGAAAATGCTCACTCTCTGAATCAACATACAAGTGAATTGAAGTAATCGTAATCTTGTTATCTTCGCAAGCTTGCGACAACTCATTGCTCATAGACTTCTTCTTCTCCTACATGCGTTTAGGTGGCCCACTCACCTCATCATTATCTTCCTCTATTGCAGTAGCTAAGTATCGCTCTACTATCTCCCTCATGCGTTCAACTACTTCTGTTGAATTTCGACACATACGCTCAGATAGATACCTTGCGTTTCCACCAGATGTAGGTCCCGTCAGAAGATCAGCAATGTCCAGAATCAATCTGGTCTTTGGTGCGCTATCATCCGACAAACCATGCTGTCTCTCAATGTAATCCTCGGATGACCGAAATATCTCACTCATCGCGCTCCGTACCCACATACTCCTCCACTAACTCATCATCACGCCAAAGAGTAACTGTCCCCCCTACACTACGCCCAAAAGCTCCCTGACTCATCTGCCGGTATATCTTGTAAGTAGCTCGCGCTCCACTCTCCTCCAGATCATCATAAACTTTACCCTGATTACCAACCACTACTGACCACTTATGAAGAGTAGGCTGAGCCATGTAACATGCATACTCGCCTGTAGACATTACAACCACTCTGTGTGTATCAACTACCTTAGTGCGCCGGGTGAAAACATCGCGCGAGCCGACCACCTCGTATCGCTCAACACCAGTCAACCAGTTTGGAATGCTTCCAAATGCGTTGCTAGCATACAGGTAAGGACGAGCAAGGCTGATTGCAATATAATCAGCATTGCTTGCAGCTTTCTGCGCAGAATCCAATGTGAGAAAGTGAACTTTTTTATCTCCAAAAGAAACGTGAATACCAATGATGACAGCATCATCAAAGGCAGACCTAATACTACTTCCTTTACGAAGGACATTTCCCAATGTCAGACGTTCAGGGTCAATTACCTCCATATGTCCGTCTCCATCATACTTCTTGGGCGCTCGGTTGAGGCATTGACCAGGATTGACACATTCACGCCCATGGTACTTGCAAAGAAAACTCATTGTCGCTTACCTCGTCGGCTGTAGGGTTATCCGTATCTTACAGATTATGCAAAGATATACAACTGCGTACAGTTGTGTACAATGTGTTTAAGCTTATTGGTTTCGCCATATAATCATCGAAACCAGGGTTTTTCTTGGCTGGATAAAATTCACTACCAGTAATCAGAATTACTGACTTAGGGCACTTATTACCCATCATCATCATGTGCATCAAATCAGTACCTTTCCCATCACCAAGATAAAGGTCAGTAATCATCAGATCAAAGAGTCTATTGTAAGTGTGCACTTTATGAATCGCTTGCTGGAAAGAATTACAAACAAATACCATGTAATCTTATGCACTCAAAAGCATATTATACATATCCGCTGTATCATAATCGTCTTCTACAATCAGGATTGTTTTCATTTATCCCCACTTTCCCATACTAGTTCACCGTCAGACGTAATTACGCGCACACTATCACCCTCGAATGTGTTCGACTGAAGTAAGCCTTTGGCTGCTAGTACAGCAGACAGCTCCTCTGCCATAGAAAATTCATCACATATGATGCCACCAACCCACAAACCCTGAATTATATATGCTTCATGCATTTTATCTAATTCTAACCAACCTACATGGACGGAAAATGATTGATTCAGCACGAATGACCACCTATCACATGACCCAATACATGTATACCATTTTTCATCGATCAATGCTTGAAAAATGTAAGTGTATCCATGTGAATAAGTAGTATCTTCTACCTTTAGAAGATCACGAATAATTACACCATTATCCGTTGATCGCCCAAGCATCATGGTTCCTTATGAACTTGTGCTGACTTGTAGATGGTTCCACTATAGGTGGGATGATCTTTTTTGCTATCAAGCTTGACGCTATAAACATCCACCTCGCAATAGTTGGGTGGAGTCATGCGCCTGTAAGCCACTTCTCCCGATCCATCCGGGGTAACTACCCTCTGCCCCAAATCAAACATTACTCGTCCTCCAGTTTGATAATCCGCTGCATGATGTAAGCCTTACTGACCATTGAGAAACCACTCCCCATCTCGGGTGCGCAACATGCACACACCCATGTTGTTCTTCCCACCAAAGGCGTCAAGGTCGGCATTCCAGGCGCTTGGGTCAGGTTGACGCATGTAGGTGTTATCAGGTTGACGAACTAACATAGTGTCATGTCGGATGTTATAGACTCGCATACTCAAGAATTGGCGTAGAATCAATCGCACACTCGGATCCATGGCCAAGGTCAAAACCATTAGGTTGCGCATTTCAGGAGATTTGAATCGTTTGCTCATATTGCCTCTTTTATTATGTCTTGTATGAGTTGTATAGCCTTTTGCTCACACTCAATGATACTTAGAGATGGATTACCAATCCGAATCACAAAGTAGGATTTGGTAATCAAATGGGCTACTCTCTCGCGTAACTCCTTCATCTCAAACATTTCTACATTATCCTCTACAGTAATCATCAGATTACACTTGCATAGGTAATGCGAGAATCTAGCTCCTCCGCATCTTTCTACACACACGGATCCTCAGAAGATTCCGCTGCTAACTTAGCATCACTCTCACATCCTTCTAGGTCTCCCACGTAACCCCAACTAGAGTCCAACGCTTCTCCATCTTTACCCTCAACCACATACCCAAACACTTTTCCTGTCAGGTATGCATCGTATGTCTTTACCTCCTCTTTGATTGCCAATTCGTACCTTGCTGTATCCCACACTGCACCTTCACAACCCATATTGTGGGCAGAAGACTTAGTGACATAGATCCATCCGACTTGCCCAGAGTCCCACCTACACGAGAATGCTTCCGTGCTGACACTCAATCCCGAGTGGTCAAACAGATACAAAGGGAGGATAGCTAGAATAGGGTCATTGTAATCCTGAGCTTGGATTACAAGCTCTTCGCACGTTACACTTTGCGGCACCTCAGTACCCAGGTCATAACGTCGGTGCCAGTGAGTAATGGTAGTGAGGTTATCCCATTCCTTTCGTGGATTGAACGGTTCAGGGTCATAATACACCTTGATATGCCGATTAGCATGTGTGAATGACTTTGCAAGTTCCATTGTCTTACCTCTCCATCGTTGTGAGATCATTGTCTTCCAAGGTGACATCTACATAGGCTTTCACCTTATCGTTCCACACATTCCCACGTTCACCTTCTTTGCGACAGATGAAACACATATCAGGTGCGTCAGGGTCTCCGTTAGAGTCGCGCCCCATGCTGCGCACATCCGCTTTTATCTGTCCGCAACCATCGCAACGATGTTTCATGCGACTTTGGTAATCAAATTGAGTAGAGCGATTACTTTATCCTTTTCTCCCATAGGTGAGAGATACTGATAGCCTTCGGCCCCATATCGGATACCGATGCAGTGCCATCCGTTTGGACATGGGAGAATGTAAGCATCCAGCTTGTCGCCAGCCTGCTTCCAATGCTCCAACATGCGCTCTTTCGTCATGATGAAAGTATTGCCGTTAGAGTCGCCAAAACTACCACCAATTCCATACGCACACTCCACCAACTTCTCGATGGGTACAGGTATGGCATCATGCCAGGGGTTCAGCCAATGTGTCTTCATGTGCGTACCAGTTTCCGGTTATAGGGGCAAAGAGCCGACATCTCGGCATTTTCCTTACATTCGTCGTGCCCACAATGTCTTCCAAGCTCTGATTCAAGTGCCCGAATCTGCATCATGGTGGTACGAGACCAACCAGAGTTGTCGACAATGTGAGTAAAGCCGTCTTCTTTCCGCTTTGCAATCATGGTGTAGTAGGAATAGATCCTCTCACCATCCGTGGAACAGCTCGCTTTAGAATCACCCTTAGCTGCTTTCCGCTGCTTGTAGGCGTCTATAACCTTTAGAATGTTCTTTCTCATTCAAATCTCGGTCGCTCGGGATTCTCACTCGGCCAGCGAGGGTCACACTCACTGTAACAGAGCTGGATGCGGATATCACCTTCACCCCTGTTTGCGCAGGAATAACGGTTGTACTTCGGTTGAGGATACTTCTCTTTCAATTCCCTACCCCGTCGCAGCCCCTCCTTCAAGGTGTATGCCCTGAACACCTCCTCAATATAGGTTTTATCGTACCACCAACCACCTTCCTCGGGTCCGCCATAGTAGCGACAGGTAGACGAGACCACCAGGAAAAAAGGTGGCACCTTACCTACCTTCAGATCTGCTTGCCTACAGTCGTAGAGATCGCACACACCGCACACACCGTTCTCCCGAAGCTCACACCTCTGCGCACCCGAAGCGATGAATGCTTCACACTCCGACTTGTCGTCGGACTCGTACACCAGCACCTCATCAGACTCTTCGTCAGGGCTCTGGTAATAAGGATCCCACACCTCGTACTTGGACTCCTTATAGGATTGGGCAGTATACATCTCACGCTTTCGATTGAAAGACTCACGCCGGCAGAAGTGCTTCATGTGGCAGGTTTTCTGAATCATTGGTGTCTCCTTTACCTCTGCTTGCGTGTATGTTTTCATATGTCTCTACTGGTTGTAATTGACCGACCATTGCCCACATTCGCATGTGGGCAAGGCGTCGAACACTTACAGACCCTCATCTTCAGACAGAAGCAAAAACTCCAGGTACTTCTTCTCAGAACCATGTACGTGACAGGACACATCGTAAGCGCCTTCGATTAGCGCCACTCGATTGAAAGGGTCCTTCATGTATGGTGACAGGCCGAGATAGCTGATCATCATGGCTTTTTCGTCTGTCACCTTCAGAGGAAGGATCTTGTTACGCTGAACCCACTTCTCCCACCCTTCATCACTTACAGTGACTGCCAGGTCGAATGTGTCCATGAAACCGCACATGTCGGTTACATGATACCCTTCTGCCCAATACGCCTCATAGGCATCTTCCCATACATCATGGTGTTTCTCATCAGAAAAGATAGCTCGCATTGCCATGTGATTACCTCGTCACTTATTATGGATCGTTTTTGGTTGGATGCAACCTATTCTAAGACAATTATACTACATTCAAAAGGTTAGATGGCATGACTCTTGCATTGGATGGCGGGTGGCTGGTACCTTGCATATTGCAAGGCGTAAGCCAATATAAGAAAAGTGCGAGCACTCCTTTGAAGTCAGCTTGCGTACTATGTGTGGAATAGTTTACGCACACGATCTTTGAAGTCAGCTTGCGCACTATGTAGGGCTTCCTGCTCACCACTTGGCTGCCTATCCGACTTGAAACCGAAGTACCCACCATGTTTAAAACTGGCATGCTCGAACGCACATGACGTCCCATCCGCAGGAGTGGTCGTAGTCAGACATTCCATATGTGTGACATACTCGTTCTTCCTCTTATAGAGTACAATACGTACGGGATGATTCCTACTCGTAACCACAATAGCAGACGCCATCAGGAGCTGAATGTGCGTTTTGACTCGGGTATCCATTCATGCACCACCTTTCATGTCTAATGCCCACCTGTATGCCTTTTGAACTTCATCATTGCCCATGATCTGCGTGTTCGTCAGACTGGCAATCTTGTCGGAGAACAACCGACATACCGGGTGATTATGCACATCATCAGAACTACAACGCTTTTCAGACTCAAGACGAGCCCTTACCTCTCTGATGATATGACTAAAGCTAATGACAACACCTGAAAGGTTACAGGCGTTCTGAATTGCAAGTGCTTCGATGCCCATCTGCTTCCAAGTACGCACCTTGACTGATTGATTTGCGCCCAAGCGGAAAGGTACGAGCGCCTCTCCTTTGACATTGGTACAGTTTACCATTGCCCCCTCTTTCTCGACATTGTCCTCATGTTGCACACTTACGATCTTACAGAACCCGTAAGCGAAGCAAGTAATCTCATCGCCCACATGAAGAACCTTACCATTGATATCGTGCATGATCTATCTCCATCCCAGGATTGACTTCAAGGTAGTCCATTCGACCACCATAGATTCTAATTCAGGCTTCGCTTTAGCCAGTAAAACTTTGGCATCATCCACCTGCTTACGTTCACTTACAAGTGTCTTGGCTGGCGTCTTTCGAGCCTGCTTTTCCAGTTGTAGGATACGATCACGCATACTGATAATCTGGCTGCCAAGGTGGGAACACCGATTGATCTGTCGTCCTTTGGAAACAACTTCCGCACACTCTCCGCAATTGACGCATACCATATTACTTATCTCCTCTCCCACATAGCCCCACGCAGAATCACCTCCGCTTGATCCAGCTTATCAGGTATCAGAAACTCATACACCAAATGACCCGCTAGATTATCATACGACAATCCAGCCAACCTGCCCAGGTCCCTCCACACATTGTAAGGAACCAAGGGCATGGCACGATTCAAAGTCAAAGTCACTTTCCCATTCTTGGGATTTACTCCTACCGTGTAAGTATTGAGACTAACTATCATTGATATCTTGCTCTTATCTCCATCCCAGGATTGACTTCAAGGCCCACGAATACCGCTTAGCAAAAGCTCGCTTGCAATGTGAGCAAGTCACTTCCTTCTGATTACTGGTAATTGGCAAGTGAGCCTTGTCCAGATCCAACAATCTAGCACCCGCATAACAGACAGGAAAGGACATTCCTGCGTTATTATGTAGTCGGATATCTTCCATATGAGTCTTAGAAGCCATTGAGCCACCATTACCCTTTTTTGCTTTGCAGTGTCATGAAAACCTTCATGTAACAATATCCACTATGGCTTTAGAATCGAACAATGCACTGAAGCAGGTTGTAAGTTGAGCCTTACAGAAGGAGATATATTCCGCATCCGTACATGCGAATGGAATATCCACTTCAGCAAAGTGATCACCATCACCTACCGTTCGGTCCCCATGCGCATGAATATGAAACTTCATGATCAACCTCCATTCCTACATCAGACCACAACAGACTGAAAGGTGTTCTTCCACCATGGCATCAGCTCTCGCTCACACAAGCGCCGATGCTGGGCGAAGATACCACCCTCTGGCACATTGTGGGTATTCCGCGCTGCACAAAGTTTGACGTCAGCATCCGTCTTACACATGATCGTCGTCATGTCCACATCGTACCCATACGCCTGAGCGCCCAAGAAGTATGGGGCCACCTCCGCCACACTCGTATTGGTATTGTCCACAACCACAATCTCCACGTTAGTGGACAAAGCAGTAATGAAGTCGCGAAAGCACTTACCATGTGCTTCGTTCAGCAACACCGGATTGAAAGTGTACACACCATCCTTCTCAAAGAAGGAATCCGCTGAACAGAGTGCCACTTGCACCACATGTCCGCTCATGTAGGTGTTAGTCAGAGGCATGAGTGCACCAATGACCTTCATGGTCAGTGAACTCTTACCACTCCCACTAACTCCTGAAATAATCTTCACTTGCTTCATCTTACTCATCCTTCCATTCACGCTGTTTTCGAGTATCCTTAGACCGCCGATCTCGTGCATCCCACTTCTTGGACTTACACGTGAGCAGCATGCCCACCACTACCATGTTGCGTGGTGCCTTCTGTTTACGCTTTTTCATGACGATTCTCCCAGTTTACCTTCCTTATCCCTTGATTGACCTTGTCGGATTGATTTCAACATTGCTACCCACCTTGTGACCATGGGCATAGGCATGCGCTCTACCAGACGTAGATCCAGACAACCCCGTACTTTCCTTCAGGTTGATATGCTTCTGGCGCATCCATACCTCCGCTTCCTTACCTCGGTTCTCCAGTAGGACCATGGCTGAAGAATGTGCTTGTGTGACATTCTCCTCCCGAGCCTTGAGGATGTTGTTACTCACACCTTTGGCCGCACCCTCGTACCAGGCCAGCGCATATCCCACCCCATAACCATGACAATGAATCTTGCCCAATCGCTCCAGCTCTCCCACCAGGTAGGTGAACATGTACTCGGCTACCTTCAAGTCAGACTCACGCCCAACTACCTTGTAGACAACACCGCGCTTTTGATGGACGTCACCCAGGTAATAATCAACCGATGTGTAACCGTCCTGCTTCAAACGTGTGATGAGTAGATCTCGCTCACCTTCCGACACCTCTTTGCGTACAGACGTCATGAATTGCGCAGAAGCAATCACAACGAACTTATGTTCAAACTTGATACTTTTAGACATATACCAAGTACAGTTGTAGCAGGTGACCAGTGTACGTAGGATATTCTCATGCCACGCCGACCGCCGACCACGTGTGTGCATGTCGCACTCCTCAATAGCATCATGAGGAGCATTCGCACCTTGGATCACTTCCAGCTCCGCTTCCGCAAGGCGGTGCTCCTGTATGAGCTTGTCCGCCATGGCAGCCGCCGATGCCGCCTCATGTATGGAAGTGTTATTGGCGCTAAGAGCCCTTAGTTTCTGAATCTTGGCAATAACATCATGATTACTCATCGAACGCTACCAATGCATCATCATCTGATGCGGATACAGCCTTCAATGCTGTATGGATAATCAGTTGTCCATCTGAATCCTCGCCAAAGGTGGCATCAGGCAGAAGAGCCCCAATCACTTGGACTAGCTGCGTGTATGTGTATGTCATTTTCTTACTTTCCTCTCATGACAATATGTGCACTGCTTTGGTAGCAAGCACGGTTGGAATCACTATTCCACCCCGTTTTACCACACTTGACCCCTTCATAAGAGACCACTTCAGGCAGGTGCTTGAAGTGGTCGAAGTCATTGCATCGTACCATGATGCAGGTAACACCCTCAATAACTGCTACCTGCTCTGACACCAGATAGTTTGACTCCACATGTACTTTCATATCCGTTTGCCTCCCATGCTTTTGCACATGTCGCATACCCACCCAGGATTCTGACACCCAAGTAGGTTGTTGCAGCACTCACACCGACGCTTGACTACCACCGGAGGCGAGTACAGAATGAAGGGACCATAGCCTTCAATGCTGTATGGATGATTAGGGTTGTATGACGGATCGTAAGCCCCAAGAAACAACATCCCACTCTTGGTTATGATGTAGGCAGAACCACTATTACTCCAGCAGATCACGTACACACGCCTCCATCGCTTGTCCATGAGCTGGAGCTGCCAGCATGTAGGTAACTTGTTACCATATCCCGACCTACTCCGACACTGGGGAGTCGCTGTCTTACGTTTCCCCATAACCTGCGCAGGGTCGAGGTAGAGCATGCTAATATCCATATCCTTCTGCGCGGTCGGCGCAGGAATTGCACTGGTACCCACGTCGCTTGTCAGCAGGTGTCAGGACGTTCTTCCTCCCACACGTCCCACAAGGTAGGTTACGTGGGTTAGAGCGCGTTTCCGCGCGTAGGGAGCTATTACCGCCAGGGTCGGCAAACCCCACACCATCGATCAGAGGGCCTCCCTCTGAATCACATGCAGGTTCCTCGTCCTCTTCCTCGTACTCTTCCTCTTCCTCGTCCTCGTCCTCTTCCTCGTCCTCGTCCTCGTCCTCTTTATCACACCAGTATTCTTCTTCCATTATCGTACCTACCTTTAGTTAGAGTGTAGTTACCTGCGCGTCCAAATAGAATTGTCCTCGTCTTCATAGGGTTCGTTGTCGCACCCCATGGCGTCATTGTAGGCATGAATCCCACCCATCATGCCCGCTTGCATGGCCTCCTCCGACCTTGCCTCACGGTCGTCCCTGTCACGCTCACGTTGAGCCCGCTTGAGGGCAGAGGTGCGAATGGTCACCTCATGTACGCCAGGACCGTCGAGCAGGATGTAAGGAACATCGTACCCGTGAGGGAAGTGTGCGCCCAAGTCGGCCAGGCACATACGTGCTTCCTTCTCAGTGCTGAAGTCCTCCCCTGTATTACAGGTATCCGTCTCACCCGGAGTGTCGCTCCAGAGGGTGACACTGTAGAGCTTAGTCGCATCCCCTTCGTTCCAAGGTCGCTTGTCGTTCATTGTCACGCCTCCGTGTAGGCAACCATCACATTACGACCCACATACTTGGCTTGCGCCTTACGTTCGGCGGCATTGTGGTTAGCCGCTTTGATCATGCCCACTTCCACTCCGTCCACATAGACGATGTAGGTTTTCATGCGCACTCCTTATAGGTGAGTGGGGAAAGGTCCGCTTGCACACGCACACTACTCACACCCTGGTCGTATCGGGTATAGTGTCGTTTGATGTAGGCCATGGTCTGCTTGGTGGTCAGGAAGACCTTGTAGGTCTTCCGCATGACTGGACACTCAATGTGTGCAACCGCCCCACCATTGAATGTACATCTGCGCACAATCACATTGAAGGTGGTGAACCTACCCTTGAAGGTAAGCTGAATCCCACGTCCCAAGTTGATATCCGACATTGCTTCCAAGCGCGTCAACATGTGCGTTTCCTTTCCAGCCATGACCATTCTATCAGAATTGATCCTAGCTGCAATTACATTCGACACTTTCCCAACATAATTGTAGGAGAGTGTATGTCCGTTCTCTCGCCAGCCGTGGCAGATATCTTGCAAGTAGCATAGAGTATGCCAATGTCAGCAAGAGCCTACTTCTGCCTGCAAGTGCGAGCTTGCAGGCAGGGTGTAGACGCTCGTTACTTAGTGACCAGATGTATGACCAGGCTGGCCCATCCTCCCATACTCAACAGGAAGATAGCAGAGTCTCTTACATGGGCGCTCATGCAGCCTCCTCTTCCGACTCCTCTTCCTTCACCGCAGGAGGTGGGAAGATGTAGTCAGCGGCCTTGGCGGCTTTGCTTGCCGCCTCCACAATCCACTTGGGCTCACTTTTCAGCTTCTTTGCCCAGTCTTGGATATAGGCCACACTATTGTCCAATGTGCTGTCAATGATACCCGCTTGTGCGCAGAGGAAGGCCGCTCCACATTCTGCTACAAGCTCCTCAAAGCTGTAGTCATGTGAGCCAAACCTAATAGGATTCATAATCCCATCACGGTTCAATCTGCTCTCATGTCCGGTGGAGTGAGTCAGTTCATGGAAGAGTACGCTATAGTACTCTTCCCGCTTGCTGAAAGACTCCTTTGCAGGCATACATACCCGGTCAAAGGCGGGCATGTAGCATGCCCTGCTACCGCCATGGTCAATGGCAGGTATGGTCTTGTAGGACAAGACAATTCTCTCACACTCTTCGATGGGGTCGAAGGTGGGTGCAGGTGCGTCTACAGTCAGGGACGGCAGCGGCTCCGCCCAATCACACTGACTGACATTGAACACATTGTAGTAGCGGAGGATGAAGGACTTTTCCCCCGGCTTCCCACCTTTCTTGTCCAGCACCTTCCAGAAGATTACTGGCGTGGACTTCTCACCTTTACGCACTTGTCCGCCCTTGGCGACAGCTTGCTTGTAGCTGCACCAACGTGGGTCCGAAAACCCCATGCACCCCAGAAGGAGTACATTCACACCCCGGTAGTTCTTACCGGACTGTAGGTTGCGAGGCATGTTGCAACCACCTTGTGTGCGCCAGGGCATGCGCCAGGGAACGACACCCTTATCCAGAAGAGACGCCAGTATGCGTTCCGTAACCACTTCGTATACACTGATAGCCATGTCCTACTTCCTCGTACTTTAGCTCCTACGGAGCGGCTTGGTTGGTTGGAGTAAATGATATCACGTATCAAACTACATGCAACAAGTCTTTTACATATCTTTGATGTAAGTATATGTAAGTGTTCCTTGAATGGCATGAGAGTTGCAAGTAGCATAAAGTATGCCACGGCCCTACAGTTAGGCTGACCGCTTGACCCGTTCTCCCACACCTGCGGGTATCTGCGAAGACCGCAAGGTAGAAGGAGATCCCTCTTCAAGTGCGCCACCGCCCCACATGTAAGCTTCGCAGAAGTCCTTTGACTCCTTTAGGCTCCACCCGCTCAAAACCACCACTACCCTGATGGTACCGATTCGGTTCGATACCCACTTACTCGCACCATGTGCTTTCATGTAAGCACATGCCTCCTTCGAGGTCACTTTATTGCCTTATAGCCGACGTATGCTACTAGGCACACACCCAGGACCAGGTATGGAATCGTGTGCCCCCATACCTGGAAAGCTGGCGCCCACGAAGAAGGAGCGAAGATCGAAAGGGCGCAGAAAGCGCCGAACACGAGTAGCAGCAGAAGCATTAGTTTTACCATATTACACTCCTATGTAGATGTTCAGATGCCTTGACCCGTATGTGCGTGAAAGACGCACTCACCCGCATCATCTAACATGATGCGACCCGTGATGGTCCTCCCCTTGTACCTACACGCAGCCGGAATAGAGAAGTAGCTATCTGCTACTTCTCTTATGTAGACAGTACGTGGGCTAATGCTGGCGTTGTCGCACTTACAGTCACGCACAAGTGCCAGGGTAGGACCACCTACCCACGAAGTGTAGAATGGTGTCCCACCATTCTTCTGCTTAGCGCCGGCATAATCGGCACGAAACTTCTGAAGCCCCATTGTAACCTCCTATGGTTGCTTGAACTACTTCTGCCCTCATGTGTGTATGAGAGCAGGGTGTAGGTCATCTACCCTTATTGGTTTGGAATAAGGGTATCAATACACACCAAGATCCGAACAGATATCCGCTAGGAGAATATCAGTGATGCTCTCACCTGTATCCTCCCCCCACTGAGACCTACATGCGAGCCGCTGGCCCGACATATTATAATCCTCCCCACATTCGCATGTGTTGGTGAACCCATGTAGGTGAACGTCCCTGCCGCAGCGGTCACACTCACCCACAGCCGGGGTCTTGTGGTGCTTGCCGTAGGTGCGAATCTCACCCTTGGTCACCTCTCGGGTGACCAAGGTACCCGTTCCGGGGAGAGGGTAGTATTCGGAGTACCCGTCCGCATCTTTTCGCACACCCCACTTCTCTCCCTCACGAAGTACCACCTGTCCGAACTTGGCCTCCAGGTAGGTTTCCAGCGCACATGGGTGGAGCGCTTCCACATCCACCACACCATCCTTGTCGCAGTCGAACCCACATCCTCGCCTATTCGAATATCCCTCCTGTTCGGTGCCGATGTACTCGAAGCTGAGTGTGTAACTTTCAATGTAGGTGGATGTGCGCTTGGACTTGATTCGCATGGTTGCGTTCCTTTCAAGGTAGCATCGATTAGGATTGATCCGACTACTCCTGCCCCCATGTACTCACATTGGGGCACAGGGGAGCAGGGTGTAGGTAGATCAGGCAGCGGCTTCGACCGTGGGAGTTTCGACCACTTCCGCCGTGGGAGTTTCGACCACTTCCGCCTCAATGAATGGAAGTGAAAGGTAGAAAAGGTCGTCACTACCTTTGCTCACCTTTGAGCGGGTCGAGCAAAGCTTATCCAGATCTGCTACCACTTGTGCCAAATTCTTACCCTCTGGGAAGCAGGGCATAAGGTCCGACACCGGGATCTTGATCACATTGGACCACGGATTCCGCGCCTTAGCCCGATCACTCAGGTTGTCCCACTCCTCTTTATCCTCACGTGCCACGACCATGTGGTCGTCGATGACACCCTGGATCTTCTCCTTGATAGCCGAGATGTAGATCTTCCAGGTAGCTGTCACCTTTGCGTTGATCAGCGCCCGACTCTGCTGATGCAGGGCCTTGTAGTCCTTCGCCCCACACTTGGCGAAGGTGTCGCAGAACAGGGGCTTGATATCGCACTCCATCAGACAGGTGAGCACCTTGGTGTGCAAAAAACGATAGAGAGACAGAATCTCCTCCTCCCGCGTATCCGAGATCACCTTGGTGGCAACGGCGGACGTGTCGGACTTGGTGTTCATTATGGCCTCTTGGGTTGTAGTTTAGTGTAGTCACTCTGCGATTGCAGCGAAAAGCCCATAAACTACCTTTCAGCAGGTTATAGGCTTTTCGCTACAATGGACCCGATGCAACGCTTGTGTCGCACCTAGTGGTCCAAAGTAGCTTGATAGTGTTAGACGGGTTTGCGCCGCCAGAACCGCGCCCTACCGTTAGGTAGAGTCTCATAAGCCTAGGTCGCGAATGTAGGTTGTCAGCCTACATGTCGGATTGCCTAATTACGTCCGTCGCCACCTTATATCCTACATTGTCGGAATGGTGTAATCGTTGGACCGTTGCTTACTTACGGTTTATCCCTACTCAGGATAACACTGTAGGTGTGGGTAGCCTGCGCTTACAGCGCGCTGGACGGGACACCTTGCCTAACCGGTTCTCTGATACCGCTTTCCCCCGCCCCCTTTTGCACACAATGTGTGCGGGGAATCGTGGTCGCGCTACCGTCGAAACGGCAACTAGGACTTGTGAGCATGTAAACCACATGTAGGTGCAAACCTACTGCGCCCCATGTGGGGTATGTGGGCGCCGCTGTCGGCGCAATCAAGGTAGGACGAACTAGCGCTTAGCGCTGTATTGCCCGTCGTTACGGAATGACACTACTGCAACGCCAATGCCAAACGTAACTATATGATATTGTTAGTGTCGCATCTTTGACTACAATGATCTTATTGTCTCGGTAGATCGATCTTACGCAACTAATTGCATGGTAAGTAATCTGTAATTCGAAAGTTTTGAGTAAAAGGCCGATAAACTGCAATGTAGGTAAACGTCGCAAGAGTAGGCAAACCATTGGGATCACTATGACTATCAGATCATAGTAGTCGAAAGAGCCGAGGGAGCCGAGGGAGCCGGACCGAGGGAGCCGAGGGAGCCGGGCCGAGGGAGCCGGACCGAGGGAGCCGAGGGAGCCGGACCGAGGGAGCCGGACGGAGGGAGCCGGACCGACGGAGCCGGACCGAGGGAGCCGAGGGAGCCGAGGGAGCCGGACCGAGGGAGCCGGACCGAGGGAGCCGAGAGAGTCATCACGAGGAGTGCCAACGTCAGGAGATGTAGGTACCGTCTTCTAGTGGCATATAGAGTGCAAGTAGCAAAGAGTATGCCAAGCTCCAACTAGTCTGGATTTTCTGCTTATTCTCCTACAAGTATGTTCTGGCATAGACGTTGCATATAGCAAAGAGTATGCCACTTACATCACCCTCTATCGTCCAATGTACGCACTGTATGTGGTATAGACGTTGCATATAGCAAAGAGTATGCCAGCGGTTACCTATCTTACACTGTCTGGGTAAATACGATACGGGTAAACTTTTACCACCTTTACGGCACATGCGCACCCAAAACCACTTCAACCACATGACCGCACAATTTTCATTCGCAAATGGATGTATGCGACATTAGTACATTTCAGCAGGTTTCTTTACATTGTAGTTGGCATAGTAAATTGCAATTAGCAAAGAGTATGCCAACCACATTGTAGGTAAGTGTGAACGGCTTAGGTGAAGTAAGACATTACTCAATCCTTCATGTCAGGACGAAAGGTTGCTGTCCCCACTGTCGGACAATGTGGTTGGCATAGTAAGTTGCAATTAGCAAAGAGTATGCCAACCACATTGTAGGTAAGTGTGAACGGTTTAAAAATTCCGCCTACAGCGGAATTTTTAGAGTGTAGGCTAGATCCTGGCCAAAGGCACCGTTTGGATGAATAGATCGTACTCATCCCAACCGCCAAGGTGAAGAGACGCATTCCACCCTACCAGGGTCAGAAGTCTGTCTTCTTCTGAACGTCTGGCGTGGGCCATGCACATGCCAGCGCCAAGATTGATAGGCGTCGGATTCGCCTTATCCCACTCAACCATAACTTCTGCAACGGCGTGCTGAAGTCCCGCGTTTTTGGAGATAATGTGGTACATCTCCTCAATGTAACCCTGAGCAGCCTTCTCGTCGGTAAACCCGCGCAATGTGCGCGTAATCCCATCCGAGTAATGCCCCGCAGTAAGTACCACGAGATAGACAACCGCATCCGTATCATTGACCATATCAAGTTTCCCTTCTGACCTACAACTAATGCAATCTAGATGCCAAGTCATAACTATATGATATTACATAGATCTTCAAAGTACATTCAAAAAGCACCATGACAGATCTGTCATGGTGAATCTTAGTAGTAAGACATTACTCAATGATATCAAGTAGTTAGGCAGTATGACTTTCATGTCATGG
>Ga0163144_10012323_pt1 | contig 17968 bp, 11 predicted proteins | sample OliLak19BULKMAT1_FD_123175 | JGI IMG/M metagenome (GOLD analysis project Ga0163144, IMG submission 123175) | Freshwater microbial mat bacterial communities from Lake Vanda, McMurdo Dry Valleys, Antarctica - Oligotrophic Lake LV.19.BULKMAT1 | ecosystem: Environmental > Aquatic > Freshwater >...
CCCCCGACACTCGACCCCCGACACTCGACACTCGACCCCCGACGTTCGACCCCCGACGTTCGACCTGGGACGTCCCGATCGAGCTCGATCGCCGCCGACCCCGTCGATCAGAGGCGGACCGGACCCTCGTAGCAGGCGCGCCCCCCCGTGTCGCACGCGACGGGAGCGGCCGCGGACCCGTCCGGACCCAGGGCCTCGTTCGTCTTGAGGCACCACCAGCACGCGGTGGGCACGTCGTTCGCCGCCTCCCCCGCCTGCGGCAGGGGGAAGTACGACTTCTTGGTCCGCAACCACACGCATCGGACCTGGAGCTCTTCGCGAACGCGCTGGGCGTAGTCCATGGCTACTTCCTCTCCCCTGCGGCCGCAAACGCGCGACGCACGGACGCACGGACCAGGTCGAGCTTGTACGCGGTCCCGGGGAGCGGGGCCGCGCCGACGACGGCGGCGTCCGCGGCCGCGGCGGCCGTCGCGGGCGTGAGCGGCTTCCCGACGATCGCCTGCTCGGCGGCCGCGCTGCGCCACGGCGACGGGGCCACCGACCCCAGCCACACCGACGCCGAACGGACGGCCCCCCCCTCGACCGAGAACCGGACCGCGCACGTGACGAGGGCCCAGTCGAAGGCGGCCTTCTGCCGAACCTCGTAGACGCCCTCGCGGTCCACCCCCGGTCGAAGGGCCGGCACGTCCACGCTCACGATGACGTCGTCGGGCGCCAGCGCGAGGTCGGTCGGCCGCCCCTGCTTCACCGGTCCGTAGATCCCGGCGAGGGGGACGACGCGCTCCCCCCCCGCCCCGAGGATGCGCACCGTCGCGCCGACGGCGCCGAGCACCGGCGCCAGGCTCGAGGGATGGGCGCACGCACACGGGGCGTTGTCGAAGATGCCCGCGTTCTCCTGGACCCCGCCCTCGATGCGGACCGGGCAGATCGAGTCGCCGCGCTTGAAGCACGGGAACGACTTCAGCCGGTAGTAGCCGCACCGCGTGTGCTGGCCGAGGTTGCCGCCGAGGGTCGCGCGGTTGCGCAGCGCCGGGCTGGCCGCCCACCCGGCGGCCTCCGCGAGGGCCGGGCTCGCCGCGGTCACGTCGGGCGATGCCGCGAGTGCCGCCAGCGTGACCATGGAACCGAGTCGCACCCCGGTCGCGATCTTCTCGACGCGGTCGAGCCCCGGGACGTCGACGAGCGTCACCACCCGGTCGGGTTCGTCGACGCGCTCCTTCATCCGATCGAGCAGGTCGATGCCGTTCGCCTTGAGGATCGCCCCGCCCCCACCGAGCGCCCGGACGGCGCCCTCGACGGTCGTGGCCCGGTCGTAGCGGAAGGCCTTCACTTCGCACCTCCCTTTCGCGCGGCGGCGAGCGCCCCGAGAACGCGCGCCGGCGTCATCGGCAGTTCCCGGAGCCGGACCCCGATGGCGTTGAAGACGGCGTTGGCGACCGCGGCCGCGGTCGGCACGGTCGCGGGCTCGCCGAGGCCCATGATCCCCGCGTTGTTCATCCCGTTGGCGACGTCGAGGAACACGACGTCGATCTCCGGGCAGTCCGCCATGCCGAGGATGCGGTAGGTGTCGAGGGTCGGATTCACCATGTCGCCACTCGTGCGGTCGAGGAGCCGCTCCTCGTAGAGCGCGTACGAGATCCCCTGGATGACGCCGCCGTTCACCTGGCTGCGCGCGGTCAACGCGTCGACGATCCGGCCCGCGTCGTGCACCGCGACGACCTTCTCGACCCGGATCACGCCCGTCTCGACGTCGACGGCGACCTGGGCGAACTGCACGCCGCCCACCGTGCCGTGGAAGCCGGCGTAGTTCGGGCGGCGCCGCCCCGTGACGGTCGCGCCTTCGGGCGCGAGCAGCGAACAGGCCTTCGCGAACGTCGTCGCCTTGCCGCCGGGGCCCTTCACCTGCCCCGCCGCGAACGTCAACGGCCCGGCCTCGACGCCCCATTCCTTCGCGACCAGCGCCCCGACCGCCGCGCGCGCCTTCGCGCCGGCGTCGCGGGCCACCGGGCCCATGGACGGGGCCGTCGTGCTACCGCCGCTGCCGGGACCCGGGGGGAAACGCGAGTCGCCGATCTCGACGCGCACGGCCTCCGGCCGGAGCCCCAACTCCTCCGCCACCAGCACCGCGAGCAGGGTCTTCGTGCCGGTGCCGATGTCCTGCACGCCGCTCCGGACGACGACGCTGCCGTCCCGCCCGAGCACGAGGTCGATGCGCCACCCGCCGCCGCCGGCATTGCCCCAGACGCCCGCCGCGCAGCCGACGCCGCGCTTGACGGGCCCGGGGTCGGAGCCCGGCACCTTCCGGCGGTGCGCCGCCCAGCCGATCCGCTTCGCCCCGAGGGGCCACTCGAGGCGCCGGATCGGGTGCTTGTCGTTCCGGCGGCGCACGTCGAGCGGGTCGAGCCCCGCCGCGTGCGCGAACTCGTCGACCATCCCCTCCAGGGCGAAGAACCCCTGGGGGTGGCCCGGGGCGCGGAACGCGCGCCCGACGGCCGTGAACGTGGACACGCCGAACTGCGCGACGCTCTGCGCGGGGATGTCGTAGGCCCGCGTGTTCGCCGCGCCGGCGCCGCCGGTCCCGTTGCCCGGGGTGCCGTAGACCTCCCCCGTGATCACCGTCAGGGTCCCGTCCTTCGTGCCGCCGAGCGTCAGCGCCTGCACGGAATCGGGGCGGTTGCCGCCGACGAGGTGTTCCTCGCGCCGGTCGTTCATGCACCACACGGGGCGCTTCGTCAGCTGCGCCAGGTTCATCGCGGCACGATCGCACTCGGTCGTCCCGAACTTCGCGCCGAAGCCCCCGCCCATGAACTCCGTGATCACCCGGACGGACCCGACGGGGAGCCCGGTCTGCTGCGCCGCGTCGCGCTGCACGCTCTCGACACCCTGCGTCGAGGTCCACAACGTGAGGCCCCCGTCCGCCCCGAACTCCGCGACCGAGCCGTGGGGCTCGAAGGCCGAGTGCGTCTGGATCTGGGTGCGGTAGGTCGCCGAGACCTTCACCTCCGCCGCGGCGAGCGCCTTCGCCACCGCTTCGGGCGGCGCCGCCCCTCGACCGCCGGCCGGGAGGTCGGCGTTGGCCCGCTTCGGGTCCACGCGCGGCGCGTCCTCGCGCAGGGCGTCCGTGGCGTCCACGACGCAGGGCAGGGGCTCGAGGTCGACCTCGACGGCCCGCATCGCGTCGTCGAGTTGGGTCTCGGTCTCCGCGCAGACCGCCGCGAGCGGCGCCCCGGCGTACGTGGCCCGACCGCGCTTGAGGTCGAGGACCCCGAGGACCCCCGGCATCGCCTTCGCCCGGTCGAGGCGCACCGCCTTCACCTTCGCGTGACCGAACGGGCAGCGGACGATCCGCGCGAACGCGAGGCCCGGCCGCCGGATGTCGGCGGTGAACCGCGCGGCGCCCGAGGCCTTCACCCGCCCGTCCACCCGGGGCGTCTCCTTCCCGACGACGGCGAGTTTCGCGTCGACGCCCCAGGTGACCGGGTCGTCGTCCTCACGCTGGATCGTGACCTCGCGGACGACGTCGCCGACCCCCGGCGTGACGATCCCGAGCTTGACCTTGTCCTCTGTCTTGCCCTCGGCCACGGGTCACCGTCCCTTCGCCGCTTTCGCGGCGGTCAGCGCGGCCTCGAGCACGTGCGGATAGGTGCCACAGCGGCAGAGGTTGCCGGCGGTGGCGGCGCGCGCCTGGTCCATCGTGAGGTCCGGGCCGTGCGCGTCGATCGCCGCCGCGCAGGCCATGACCATGCCGGGGGTGCAGAAGCCGCACTGCAGCGCGTCGTGGCGGACGAAGGCCTCGACCAGCGCGGCCCCCTTCCCCGCCGCGAGCCCCTCCACGGTCGTCACGTCGTGGCCCTCGGCGTCCACCGCGAGGACCGCGCACGCGTAGACCGCCTGGCCGTCGAGGTGCACCGTGCACGCGCCGCACGACGCGCGGTCGCATACGCGCTTGGCCCCCGTCGTGTCGAGCGGGAGCCGGAGCACGTCGAGCAGGGTCTCGCGGGGCTCCACGTTCACCTTGCGCACGACGCCGTTCACCTTCAGCGTGACCTCGACGGCGCCCGGGCCTTGCGTCCGGACGCCGGCGGCCGCCGCGGGCGCGTCCTCCGCGACCGCGTCGCGGCCGGCGCGCAGCACGGTGCCGGCGGCGACGGCGAGGCCCGTGCCTCGCAGGAGGTCGCGGCGCGAGAGGCCGGACGGGGGCGGGACGCCGGCGCGATCGTCGGGGGCCATGGGGAACCCTCCAAGAGAACGCCCGCGACCCTACCCGTGACGCAGGGGTGGGTCAACGCACGATCGTCAGCGCGGCGCGAGCAGTTGGATCGACGCGCGCGTCGATGGCCGCTCGAGCGTGAGGTCGGTCCACGGCGCGACGCGTGCCCCCTCACGGAGACGGAGCCGGTAGCGACCGGTGGGCAACAGGAGCTCGAGGTCGGCGCGCCCGACGAGGCGGTCGTACCACCCTTGCGCGGTCGCCTCGCCGTCGTCGTCAATGCGCGCGCACTCGAGCTCGTAGCGCCGTCCGCGCGGGACGCCGCCCTCCACCGACGCCTGCACGCGGCACGGCTTCGTCAGGACCAGCGGCCCCTCGGCCGCGTCGGACGACGCGAGGACACCGACGTGTTCGGGGGTGGCGACGAGCAAGCGCCACGCCCCCGACAGCGGCGGGAGCGCCAGTTGCGTGCCGCCCTCGAGGACCCGCACGTCGGGCACGACGGCGTAGCTCGGCCACCCCGGCCGGCGGAATTGCACGGTGACGGCGCCCTGCGTGACCGTGCCCCCCTCCACCTTCAACCGCGACACCCCCGCGCTCCGCCCGTCGAACCGGGCGAGGCGCAGGTCGCCGCGTGCGGCGTCGGTCCCGGGGAGCGTCCACGTCATGACCTGCGCACCGGGCTCGGCGTCGATCGCGAAGCGCAGCGGCTGGCTCGTCTCGGGGAACGCGTCGAACGTGACGCCGCCCTGCGCGTCGATGGCCGCCTCCCGTCGGATCGAGAACTCCTCGCCGTCGGCGACGAGCACGAGCCGTCCCTTCGCCTCCGCGGCGGGGAAGATCGACACGCGGACCGGCAGCGTCGGCCCCGCCGCGAGCGCCACGCCGGTGCACGTCCCGTCCTTCGGGAGGCTCACCCGCTCGAAGCGCGCGAACGTGTCGCCGCCGAGCGCCGCATGGACGGTGACCGCCGGGCTCCACCGCGCCGGCGGGACCCGCAGCGCGACGCGGCCGTCCGCCCCGTCCTCGCGGGTCGTCGGCACGGGGGTCGAGGCGTCGGTGCCCGGGCCGGCCGCCCGCAGGACGACCCTCCCCACCGTCCGGCCCTCGGGCGGCAGCACGTACAGCGTATGCGCGACGCCGACGCCGAGCGCCGTCGGCGGCGTGCCCGGCTGCATCGCCACCAGCACGGCCCCGCCCACGAGGCTCCACGGCGCGGGGCCCAGCAACGCCCACCGCCCCGACGGCGCGGCGGCGCGGAAGAGCAGGCCGCGATGCGCACCCACCTCCCCCGACGTCGCGAGCGGGACCTCCCGCGCGTCCTCGCCCTTCAACCGCCACCCCTCACGCGGGACCTCGCCGTCGCTCGCGAACGGGACCACCTCGACGACGATCGCGGGCGGGGCCTCGCGTCCCCCGCAGGCGGCGGCCGTCGCCCCGACGACGAGCGCCGCGAGCACGCGGAACGCGATCGCACGCGCGACCACCCTCGGGGGACGCGAGGCCCGGCGGCTCACGACGCGCGCTCCGCGGGCCGCGCGAGCGCCGCGACCCAGGCGCGGGCGTCGCGGCGCGCGTCGGCGAGGAGGTCCCGGCGATCCTCGGGGCGGAGCAGCGCGTGGTCGAACGAGGCGGCGGCCAGCGCGCCCAGCGTGGCGAGCGCGAGGCCCGTCTCGCGGTGGAGGCGCACGTGTTCGTGCACGACGTCGGTGCCGAAGAGCGACGGGTCGTCGCTCGAGATCACGACGGGGACGCCGCGGCGCACGAAGGTCGCCACGGGGTGCGCCGCGACGGAGGCGACGACGCGGAGCCGCTCGTTGCTCGTGGGGCAGACCTCGAGCGGCACCGTGCCGCGGGCGAGGCGGTCGAGGAGCGCGGGGTCCTCGACCGCCCGGGTGCCGTGGCCGATGCGCGTCGCGCCGTAGAGGTCGAGGGCGCCGACGACGCTCTCGGGGCCAGCGCCCTCGCCCGCGTGGGCGACGACGGCGAGGCCCGCCCGCCGCGCACGCGCGAACACCGGGACGAAGCGCGGGTCGGCGGCCACGGCGCGCTCGTCGCCGGAGATGTCGAGGCCCACGGTGCCGCGGTCGCGGGTGGCGACCGCGACGCCGCAGGCCTCCTCGGCGACGGCGAGAGGCAGGCTGCGGGGGAAATCGACGATCCAGCGCGCGACGATGCCGTGGCGGCGCTCCGCGGCGGCGCGCCCGGCCTCGAGGCCGGCCCACATGCCGTCCACCGTGGCGCCGCGGGTGGTGTGGCTGACCGGCGTCCAACGCACCTCGGCGTAGCGGACGCCGAGGAGCGCGGCGTCCTCGAGGAGCTCGTAGGCGACGCGCTCGAACTCGGCGGGGCTCGTCACCAAGCCGAAGAGGCCGACGAAGAACTCGACGAACGTGGAGAGATTCTCGAAGGCATAGCCTTCGGCGGCGCCCCGCTCCGCGGCCTCGAGCACCGGGGAGGCCTTCCGGCGGGCCAGTTCGACGACGGTCGCGGGACGCAGGGCCCCGAGGGCGTGGAGGTGAAGTTCGGTCTTCGGCAGCGCGACGAGGCGCGCGCGGAGGTCGTCGGACGGCGGGCGGTCAGGACCCATCGGCACGGGGGAGCGTATCCGAGCGGACCGGGGGATGGTCACGTCCCCGCAACGACGCCGACCGCGCCGGACCCACGATCCCGCCCGGGGGTCTCGACCGGCGGGGCCCGGGCGAACGTTGATCGGGGCCCCCGGACGGATCCACAATCCGCGTATGTCGCCGACCCTGCGTGGTGCCCTGCTCGCCGCTCTCCTCTTCGGCGCCGTCGCCGGCGCCCGCGCGGAGGACCCGCCGGCCGAGCCGCCGCCGGCCGAGCCGACCGAGCCCACGCCGGAGCCGGAAGCCGAGGCGGCGCCGCTGGACGCGCAGATCAAGCAGGCGATCGAGAAGGGCGTCGCGTTCCTGCGGACCCAGCAACTGCCCACGGGGTCATGGGGCGACCTGAACTCGAAGGCCCCCACGTACTCGGGCGGCGGCAATCCCCACCAGCACCCGCTCGGCGCGACGGCCATGGCGATCTACGCCATGCTCAAGTGCGACGTCCCCGTCACGGACCCCGCCATCGTGAAGGGGCTCGCCTGGCTCAAGAAGGCCGGCGTGAAGGAGAACTCCTCCGCGTACGAACTCTCCGCGACGCTCCTGGCGGTGACGGCCACCGCCGACCCCTTCAAAAAGACGAAGGACGCGGCTGCCGCCGGCGCTAAGGTCCGCCTCGCGCCGGAGTTCAAGCCGTTCGCGGCCGCGCTCCAGAAGGCGCTCATGGACCGCCGCCACCCGCGCGGCTGGCGCTACTCGAAGCTGGCGGCCGGGAACCCCGGCGGCACCGAGGACGTGAGCAGCACGATGTTCGCCATGCTCGCGCTCACGGCGGCCGACCGCTGCGGCGTGCCGCTCGACCCCAACGTGGTCGTGGGCGTCGCGTCGTACGTCCTGACGCTCCAGGAGAAGGAAGGCCCGGAGGTCCCGCGGGCGGTACGCGCGCGGCGCCCGGCCGCCGCGAAGCCCGACAAAGACAAGGGCCGCTACGCCGGCCCCGGGTCGAGCGACGTGAAGGACCACGCGCGCGGGTTCCACTACTCCATCGACCCCTCGACGAAGGAGGACGACCAGGTCGTCACGGGTGCGCGCACGGCGTGCGGGATCGGCGTGCTGACGCTCGCGCGCTACTTCCTGTCCAACGCGAAGATGGACCCGGCGAAGGCCACGGTGCCCGCGAAGACGCTGGACCGCGGCATCTACGACGGCCTGGCGTGGCTCGCGCAGAACTTCAGCGCATCGTCGAATCCAGGGGCCCCCGGCGGCCGGATGATCAACTACCTCTACAGCACCGAGCGCGCCATGGACCTCGTGGGCGCCGACCGCCTCGGTGAGCACACGTGGTACGTCGAGATGGTCCAGGCGCTCCTGCCCCTCCAGGAGGAGCGCGGCTCGTGGGACACGAAGGACGTCCAGGTCGGCGAGCGGGGCCCGGTGGTGGACACCGCGTACGCGCTGCTGTTCCTGCGGCGCGCGGCCCAGGGCGGCGTCCCGATGCCGATCGTCACCGGGGGCGACGACGACGGCCCCGTGGACAACCGCGACCGCTGAGAGCCTGTGAAGGAATCGAAGATTCCGTCACAGACCGTGAACATCCGTCACAACGGCGAAGCGCGGACCCGCAGGGGCCGCGCGCCGAGCGGGTTTCCGGGGGGCTTGGCCCGCCGGAAACCGAGCGAAGGCGATTTCTTCACGAGCGCTGAGCGACCGCCCGCGGACCGCACGCACGGGCCCCGGGGGCACCGGAGCCAAGGCGGACGTCGCGGACCCGAGCGGGCGTCGGACGACGCGAGGCCCGGCGGGTGCGCCCCGCCGGGCCTCGCGTCGCGTGCACCGGCCCCCGGGACCTACGTCTTCGGGATCGGGGGCTCGCGGAACTTCTCGAGCAACGGCAGGCTCGCCTTCACGCCGAACGTGAAGATCAGGGCGCCCAGGCCGAAGATGCCCCCGGTCACGCCGAGCTCGGTGAGGGTCGGGACGTACTCGTAGATCTCGCCGAGCGTGTCGGGCGTGAGGCCCGGGATCACGAGGCCGATCCCCTTCTCGATGTAGACGCCGACGAACGTCAGGGCGCATCCGACGTTCAGCAGCACCGGGTGCCGGCGCAGCCTCGGGATCAGCAGGATGAAGAACGCCGCGACGCTGCAGATCACCGACGTCCAGATGTAGGGGACGATCGCGTTGTGGCCGTCGAGGCCCGTGAACATGTAGTAGAGGTGCTGGGCGTGCTCGGTGCCGGAGTAGAACTCCTTGAACACCTCGGCGGCGAGCAGGAAGAGGTTGAACCCCATGGCGTAGGCCATGAGCTCGGCGAGCTTCCACAACACTTGGTTCGCGACGTCGAACTTGGCGACGCGGCGCAGGATCTGCAACAACACCACCAGCACCGCCGGACCCGAGCAGAAGGCCGAGGCGATGAACCGCGGCGCCAGGATCGAGGAGTTCCAGAACGGCCGGCTCGCGAGCCCGTTGTAGAGGAACGCCGTGACCGTGTGGACCGCGATGGCCACCGGGATCGAGACCAGGATCATGGTCAAGAAGACGCCGCGGCCGGGGATCTTGCCCCTCCACAGCGAGAACAGCCCGTAGAGGACGATGACGACGTTGAGGATCAGGTACGAGTTGAGCGCGACGACGTCCCACGCCAGGAGGCTGCCGGGCAGGTTGAGGCTGCCGATGACCGGGAAGAGGTGCCACAGCCGCTCGGGGTGCCCGATGTCCACGAGCACGAACGTGGCGGCCATGGTGACGGCAGCGATGGCGAGCAACAGCCCGAACACCACGACCTCGCGGGCCGGCTTCCACTTGTAGATGTAGGCCGGGATCACGACGAGCACCGCGGCGTCGGCCACGCCCACGAGGAACGTGAAGTTGCCGATGTAGAAGCCCCACGACACCTGGTCCCGCATGCCGGTGGCGCCGAGCCCCACCTGGAGCTGGTGGACGTAGGCGTAGAGGCCGACGCCGAGGAGGACGCCGAGCGCGCCCACCCACAGCCAGTAGGTCCGGCCGCCGGTGAGCGCGGCGCGGACGGAGTCGCGAAGGAAGCGCGCGAAGTCGCGGAGGGTCTTCATGGGAGGGCTCCGCCGCTCACGAACCGTAGAAGTAGTAGAAGCGGGGGTGGGTGGCGAGCTCGGCCTTCAACACGAACACCCGCTTGTGCTCGAGGATCCAGCGGACCTCGCTGGCGGGATCGAGCAGGTTGCCGAACTTGCGCGAGCCCACGGGGCAGACCTCGACGCACGCCGGGTACCGGCCGTTGCGCACGCGCTGGATGCAGAACGTGCACTTCTCGACCACGCCGCGGCTGCGCGGACGGTTGCCGAGGAAGTGGGTGTCCGGGTTGAACGCCTCGGTCGGCACGCTCGGCTCGGCCCAGTTGAAGTGACGCGCGCCGTAGGGGCACGCCGCCATGCAGCAGCGGCAGCCGATGCACCAGTCGTAGTCCACCACGACGATGCCGTCGGGCTCGGTCCAGGTCGCGCCCGTGGGGCACGACTTCACGCACGGCGCGTCGCGGCAGTGCTGGCACGCGACGGGCAGGTAGAAGTGGCCCGGCCGGGGAACCTGCTCGGCGTCGTAGTACGCGTTTGCGTGGGCGAAGTCGACGCCGTGGTCCTTGTCCATCTCGAGGACGCGGATCCAGTGGACCTGCGGGTCGCGCGAGAGGTTGTTTTCCTCGACGCACGCGTACACGCAGCGGCGGCAGCCGATGCAGCGCGAGACGTCGAGCGCGTAGCCGAACTCGACGCCCGGGAGGGCGCCCGTCGTGCCGATCTTGACGTCCTTGCCGACCTTCTGCCTCGCGGACGCCTCGAGCTCCTTCACGAGTCCGGCGATCTCGTCCTTGTCGTACTCGCGGAAGCTCTTCTTGCCGACCGCGGTGTGGAGGAAGTCGCCGCAGCCGGTCGTCGCGGCCGCCGCGCACCCTGCGACGACGCACGTCAGGAAGGCGCGCCGCGAGACCCCGCCGTCGTCCGTCAGGTCGTCGGGGTTCACCGTCGTCGGGTCGGTCGCCGCCGGCGTCGCGGCGCCGGCCGCCATCAGCTCCTGGAGGACGCGCTCGCCCTGGGCCAGCGTCGCCTCGTGCGGGTCCGTCGCGGGCGCGTGGGCGCCGCCGCCGCAGGGGGTGCTCGGGAGGACGGGCAGCGCGGCGAACGCTGACGCCGCGGGGAGCGCCTCGACGCGCCCGCCGCCGCAGCCTCCGCCGGCCGGCGAGCCCCCACAACCGCAACCGGGGTGCGCGTTCACTTCGTGATCCTCCGGCTCGGCGGGATGGGGGCCGGCTCGGGCTTGAGCGGCTTGAACTTCGGGGCGTGGGAGTCGTGGCAGTGGACGCAGAGTTGGTACTGCTTCTCGCCGTTCCACTGGCCGGTCCGGCGGCCGTGGACGCCGGCGCGCCAGTCGCGGTACTTGTCGCCGTGGCACTGGCCGCAGAGCTCGTACGAGCGCTCGAACGGCACCTCGGCACCGCTCGCGAGCCGCAGCACGTCGCGCTTCTCGCTGTCGTGGCAGTCGAGGCACCAGCGGTGCTTCTCGTCGTGGCGCAGCACGATGTCGTCGTGCGCCATGGTGAGCTCGCGGCGCTTCGGGTTCGACGTCAGGTCCTTGTTGTCGTGGCACTGCGAGCACGGCCACATCTCCTCGTTGAGGGGAGGCGGCGGGACGTGTCTCGCCGCGAGATCCTCGACATCACGGTTCGCCGCCGGGCCCGGCGGGAACAGAGGGGACTCGTGCGGCTCCGAACAGGCCGAGAACATGGCGAGCGCGCCGACGCCGAGGGCGGCAGCCAGCGCGCGTCGTGCCAGGGAGCGAAGTCGGCTCATGCGGTGCCTTTCGCGGTGCGACCGACGCGAAAGCGCCAGCCACCGGGGAACGTGTCCGCTCCCGGAACGCAAGCGGGGTGCCGCGCCACGAAAGCGACGTGGAGCCCTGTCAATGAACGACTTACGTCGAAATCGAACGGTTCGGGGTCGAGCCACCGGTCGGGGCGCCCACGCCGCTGGGGAAAATTCACCAGCCCGCAGCATCCCCGGGGGGCCCGGCCCCCCGCGGCTCCCGCCGTCCGCGTCCGCGCGGGTCCGCGCGCCCCCGGCGCCGGCGTGCCTCGTGCCTACCGACCGCGGGGCGCGGCGCCGCCCCAGTACCGCCGCATCGCCGCCCCGGTGTGGCTCTTCTTCCAGGCCCTGGCGATCGCGGCCGGCGGTCCCTCCGCCACGACGCGCCCGCCCGCCGGCCCGCCCTCGGGCCCGAGGTCGATCACGTGGTCGGCGGACGCGATCACGTCGAGGTCGTGTTCGATCGCGACGACCGTGTCGCCGCGGTCCACGAGCCGGCGCAGCACGGCGACGAGCCGGTCGACGTCCTCGCCGTGCAGCCCCGTCGTCGGCTCGTCGAGGACGTAGAGCGTCTTGCCCTCCCGCCCGCCCTTGCCGAGCTCGGTCACGAGCTTCAGGCGCTGCGCCTCGCCCCCCGACAGGTGCGTCGCGGGCTGCCCGAGCGCGAGGTAGCCGAGGCCGACGTCGTCCATCAGCGTGAGGAACGGCGCCACCGCAGGGAACGCGCCGAACACCTTCGCGGCCTCCGCGAACGTCAGCCGGAGCACCGCCGACGGCGAAAGCCCCTGCCAACGGATCTCGTTCGTCTCGGCGGTGAAGCGACCGCCGCCGCACGTGTCGCACGGCACCTCGACGTCGGGGAGGAACGACATCTCGACGGTGACGCGGCCCTGCCCCTCGCACGCCTCGCACCGGCCGCCCTTCACGTTGAACGAGAATCGCCCGGGCCCCCACCCGCGCGCGCGGGCCTCGGGCGTCTTCGCGAACGCGCCCCGCAGGTCGTCCCAGATGCCGAGGTAGGTCGCCGGCACGGAGCGGGGCGTCCGCCCCACCGGCGTCTGGTCCACCTCGAGCACCCGCTCGATCGCGGCGCCGCCCCGGATCGCCCGGTGCGCGCCGGGTTCCGCCCCGACGACGCCGAGGCGCGACCGCAGCCCCTCGTGGAGCACGTCGCGCACCAGCGTGCTCTTGCCCGACCCCGAGACGCCCGTCACGACGACGAGGCGGCCGAGCGGCACCTCCACCGTCACGTCCTTCAGGTTGTGCGCGGTCGCCCCCTCGATCCGCAGCGCGCCCGGCGGCGCGCCCTTCGACGGGGGCGGCGCGACGGGGGGGCGCGCCAGGACGCGGCCCGTCGGCGACGCCGGGTCGCGCGCGACGACGTCGGGGGGGCCCATCGCCACGACGTGGCCGCCCTCACGCCCGCCGCCGGGGCCCATGTCGATCACGTAGTCCGCGCGGCGGATCGTGTCGTCGTCGTGTTCGACCACGATCACGCTGTTACCGCGGTCGCGCAACTCGACGAGCGCGTCGAGCAGCTTCGCGTTGTCACGGACGTGGAGGCCGATGGTCGGCTCGTCGAGCACGTAGCAGGCGCCCCGCAAGCTGCTGCCGAGCTGCGCCGCGAGCCGGATGCGCTGGGCCTCGCCGCCCGAGAGCGACGGCGCCGCGCGGTCGAGGGTGAGGTAGCCGAGCCCCACCCGCGCGAGGAACGCCACGCGCGACGCCAGCTCCCGCCGGATCGGATCGGCCACGGCCGTGTCGCGCCCGCCAAGTTCGAGCGCCGCGACCGCGACGGCGAAGTCGTCCACCGACCGCGCGAGCAGGCCCGGCAGCGTCGTGCCGCCGACCCGCACCGCCGCGGCCTCGGGACGCAGTCGCGCGCCGCGGCACGCGGGGCAGCCCGCCCGGCGCGCGTACGCGCCGAGCCAGTCGATCGCCCCGGGGTACTTCTTCAGGAACTCCTCGAGGTAGGCCGCCGCGCCGGCGAACGTGCCGCCCGGGCCCTCGCCGCCGCCGCGCACCTTCTGCCGCAGGGCGGGCGACAGCGTCCCGAACTTCGCCTTCACGTCGACGCCGAGCTTCTTCGCCGCGTCGCGTAGGAAGCGCTTCAGGATCGCCGGGTCGAGCCCGAGCCCCTTCACCGCGCCGCGGGCGAGCGACTTGGCGTCGTCCACCGGCAGCAGCGCCGGGTCCACGCGGGGCACCGCCCCGAGGCCTTCGCAGGTCGGGCACCAGCCTCGCGGGCTGTTGTGGCTGAAGAAGCGCGGGTCGGGCTCCGGGACCGTGACGCCGTCCTTGGGGCACGTGCGCGACGTCGAGAGCGCCCGCGACCCCCCGTCGGCCCCCACGACCACCAGCGCGCCGTTCCCGAGCGCCAGCGCCTCCGTCACGGCCGCCCGCAGGGCGTCGCGCGTGTCCCGCCCGACCTTCAACCGCGCCACCACCTCGTCCACGTCGTGTTCGTTCCAGCGCGCCACCTTCGGGGCGGGCGCGGTGGCGACGAGGACGCCGTCGACGCGGGCCTCCGCGTGCCCGCGCTTCGCGGCCGCCTCGAACACCTCGCGGTGAAAGCCCTTGCGACCCACCACCACCGGCGCCGCGATGCGGACGTCCTTCCCGCGGAAGTCCTCCGCGATGCGGTCGAGGATCGCCTCGGGGGGACGCGCCTCGAGCGCGCGGTCGCACCGCGGGCAGTGGGGCACGCCGGTCTTGGCGAAGAGGAGGCGGACGAAGTGCGCGATCTCGGTCTGCGTCGCGACCGTCGAGCGCGCCGAGCCGCGGGTCGTGCGCTGCTCGATGGACACCGTCGGCGGGATCCCCGTCACGCTGTCCACGTCGGGTCGCGGCAGTTGCCCGGTGAACTGCCGCGCGTAGGCCGACAGCGTCTCGACGTAGCGGCGCTGCCCCTCGGCGAACACGATGTCGAACGCGAGCGTCGACTTGCCCGAGCCGGACGGCCCCGTCACGACGACGAACGCGTCGCGCGGGAGGTCGACGTCGACGTCCTTGAGGTTGTGCTCCCGCGCCCCGCGGACCGCGATGGCCGCGCTCGGCCGCACCGACGGTTCGGCCGCCACCACGCGCCGGGCCTCGCGTGCCGAGGCCCCGGCCGCCGTCCGCGCGAGGTGCCGCCGCAGGTGCTCCGACGTGGGCCCCGCCCCGGCGGCCACCACCTCAGGAGGCCCCGCCACGACCACCGCACCGCCGGCCGGGCCGCCCTCGGGGCCGAGGTCGACGATCCAGTCGGCCGCCGCGATCACGTCGAGGTGGTGTTCGACGGCGAGCACGCCGTGGCCGCGGGCGACGAGGCGCTCGATCGCCTTCAGGAGCACCGCGACGTCCTCGAGGTGCAGGCCCGTCGTGGGCTCGTCGAGCACGTAGAGGCGCGGGCGGCGGTCGCCCGGCTCGGCGAGCGCCTCGGCGATCCGCAACCGCTGCGCCTCGCCGCCCGACAGCGTGTTCAGCGGCTGACCGAGGCGCAGGTAGCCGAGGCCGACCTCCGCGAGCGGCGCGAGTGCGCCGCGCACGTCGGGGCGCGCGGCGAACCGCGCGAGCGCGTCCTCGACCGTGAGCCCGAGCACGTCGGCGATCGAGAGCCCGTCCCACGTGATCTCGAGGACCTCGGGGCGGAAGCGCTTGCCGTCGCAGTCGGGGCAGGGGACGTAGACGTCCGACAGGAACTGCATCTCGACCTTCTCGTGCCCGTCGCCCGCGCACGTCTCGCAGCGCCCGCCCGGGACGTTGAACGAGAAGGTCGACGGCTTGTAGCGACGCGCCTTGCTCTCGGGCAGCGCCGCGAACAGCGCGCGGACGCCGTCCCACGCACCCACGTACGTGGCGGCGTTCGCCCGGGGCGTGCGCCCGACCGCCGTCTGGTCGACGAGCACGACGTCGGAGACGTGCTCGACGCCGACCACCGCCGCGTGCGCGCCGGGCGTCCCCTCGGGCCGGCCGAGCGCACGGCGGAGCGCGAGATACAGCACGTCGTGCGCGAGCGTCGACTTGCCCGAGCCCGAGACCCCGGTGAGCACCGTCAGCGCCCCGAGGGGGACCTCGAGGTCCACGCCGCGCAGGTTGTTCTCGCGCGCGCCGCGCACCCCGACGCGCTTCGCGTTCGTCACGTCGCGACGCGGCCCCGCCTTCGTCACGTGCCGGCGGCCCGCGAGGTACGCGCCCGTAAGCGAGGTCGGGTGCGCGCGGACCTCGTCCGGCGTCCCCGACGCGACCACGGTGCCGCCGTGCTCGCCGGCGCCGGGCCCCATGTCGACGAGGTGGTCCGCCGCGCGCAGGATCTCCGGGTCGTGTTCGACCACGACGACCGTGTTGCCCGCGTCGCGCAAGCGCTCGAGGATGCGGACGAGGCGCTCGTTGTCGCGCGGGTGAAGCCCGACGGACGGCTCGTCGAGCACGTAGAGCGCGTTCACGAGGCTGGTGCCGAGGGCCGACGTCAGGTGGACCCGCTGGGCCTCGCCGCCCGACAGCGTGCGGGCCTGGCGGTCGAGGCTCAGGTACGCGAGGCCCGCGGTCTCGAGGACCTCGAGGCGGTTGCGGACCTCGGCGAGCAGCGCCCCGACGGGTGACGGTCGCCCGCCCTCCCCCACCGTGAGCGGGCCCAGATCGACCGCGTCGAAGAAGGCCCGAGCGTCGCCGACGGAGGCGGCGACCACGTCGGGGAGGGTCCTCCCGCCGAGGCGCCACGCGCGCCCTTCCTCGGCGAGTCGCGCCCCCCCGCAGTCGGCGCAGACGGGGTAGCCGCGGAAGCGCGAGAGCATCACGCGGACGTGGACCTTGTACGTCTTCTTCTCGAGGTACTCGAAGTACCCCTTCACGCCGTACCAGTCGCCGTCGCCGTCGAGGATGCGACGGCGCACGTCGGGCGGGAGCGCCTGCCACGGCACGTCCTGCGGCACCCCCTCCTTGCGGCACCAGGCCGCGAGGTCCCGCCGGCTCTCGGCCGCCGACGGCGTCGTGAACGGCTCGAGGGCGCCGCCCTTGAGCGTCCGCTGCGGCGCCGGGACGACGAGGTCCCAGTCGATCCCGACGGTGCGCCCGAAGCCGTGGCACGTCGCGCACGCGCCGAGCGGGCTGTTGAACGAGAACAGGTTGGGCGTCGGGTCGCGGAAGGTGCGGTCGCAGTAGGCGCAATGCAGCGCGTCCGACCACAGGCGATCCTCGCCCGGCGCGCCGTCGGCCGCGAGGATGCGCACCCCGAGACGGCCGACGCCGGCCCGCATCGCCGTCTCCACCGACTCGACGAGGCGCGGGCGCTCGACGCGCCCGGCGACGAGACGGTCCACGACGACGCGGAGCACGCCCGTGCGGGGCAGGCCCTTGCCGTCCGGCGCGACGTCGAGCGTCGCGTCGCCGTCGAGGACGCGTCGGAAGCCCGCCGAGGTGAGATCGGCGGCCGCGTCTGCGGGCGACCGGCCGGCCCCGAGCGTCAGCGCGAACCAGAGCACGAACCGCGTCCCCGCGGGCAGCGCGGCGAGTTCATCGGCGATCTCCGCCGGCCGGTCGCGCCGGACCGGGCGGGCGCAGCCGGGACACGCGAGCGTGGCGGCCTTCGTCCAGAGCAACCGGAGCGGGTCGAGGAGCTCGGTGAGAGTGCCGACGGTCGACCGGCTCGTCCGCACCGGGTTCGTGCGATCGATCGCGACGGCGGGCGGGATCCCCTCGACGGCGTCCACCGCCGGTCGGTCCATCCGGTCGAGGAACTGACGGGCGTAGGCGGAGAACGTCTCGACGTACCGACGCTGCCCTTCGGCGTAGAGCGTGTCGAACACGAGCGACGACTTGCCCGATCCGGACACGCCGGTGACGACGGTGAGCCTCCCCAGCGGGAGGTCGACATCGACGCCCTTCAAGTTGTGTTGCCGGGCGCCGCGGATGCGGATGGACGGGGCGTTCACGGGGCGGGAGCCAGGGGGAGGACCCGGTCGGCGGCGGCGGTCAGGGCGGGGGCCGAGGGGGCGGGAGCGGGCGGGAGCGGGCGGGGCCAGCCTACCGAGATCGGGGCGCAGGGCGCCGTCCGGCCCCGTCGGATCGCGAATCCAAGAAAGGGAGTTGCGCGCCCCGCAACCGGAGCTATTCTTCGATTGTCCGACGGACCTAGACCACCCGGCGGATCTCGGTCGGTGGCGCGGCAACGCGGCGCTGATCAAGGCTTTCCTTGCCTTGCCTCCTGTGCAGCCCCGGCCGAGCTCGAGCCGGGGCTGCGTGTTTTTTGCGGCGGCGGTACCCGCCGACCCAGGCGACGCCCCGCTCGGAGGCCACGCCGGCGGCGCCGATTCGGAAGAGTGGTCCAAGGTCACGAACAAAAGTTCGTCGGGGCCGCCTAGGGGTGGGCTACG
>Ga0163144_10012325_pt1 | contig 17965 bp, 19 predicted proteins | sample OliLak19BULKMAT1_FD_123175 | JGI IMG/M metagenome (GOLD analysis project Ga0163144, IMG submission 123175) | Freshwater microbial mat bacterial communities from Lake Vanda, McMurdo Dry Valleys, Antarctica - Oligotrophic Lake LV.19.BULKMAT1 | ecosystem: Environmental > Aquatic > Freshwater >...
GGGCGTTCTCGGCGTTCAGCTTCACGACGAACTTGGCGTTCTTGCCCAGGTCCGACACCTTCACACCCTTGGGGACCGGGTAGTCCCCGACGTGCTGGTTGAACCAGGTGTACTTGTTGGTGTGGACGATCTCCAACCCCAGCATGGCACAGGCCATCTTCAGGGCTTCCATGTCGGCGAACATCGGCTCGCCGGCCTTGGTCTCCTGCATCGCTACGTGTGAGATAAAGCACCACCTGCTTGAAATCGAAGCCGTTTGCGCTGTAGGCAAAACTCAGCTTCTAGGTACATGAAATTCGCCAGCCGGCACGTATCTCTGAACGCGTAAGTTACAGAAAACGCGTGCGGGCTGTTGGTCTTTGGGTGAACTTGCATAGCTGCTGAAACGCCGGCAAGTTTTCCGAGGCGATCCCTCAACTTCGTTATCAGCCCACTGCTGCCGACGAAGTTGGTCTTCAGTTTCTTAGACTGGGAGTCTGTAAACACACTCCCGTCCCCGTCGAAATAGCCGCGGACGAAGTGTCCGAATACCGCGTCCGGTACTGCGTCAGCGGCCCTCGGTTCCTTTACACCCGACGCACGTAACCTGTCGGCCATCGACGGACTGGCGAACGTGAACCTCACTATTTCTCGTGAGCCGTACTCGTCAGTCAGCGTGTACCCGCCGACATTGCCGTTGAACCCGAACAGTTTCGCAAGCAGACTCAACCAGTCTTCGTCTTTCTTACTAATTGCGATCTGCACTCTGTTCTCATACTTACCAGTACCGACATGCCCGTCCGACGCGATTACGCCGAACAGGTAGGCCGACTTCTCAGTCCATTTCTCGAAGATGTAGTCGTCGACGTGAAACTTGCGGTTCTTCGCTCCTCCTTCCCACTGCCTCGCCGGTTTACGCTCGCGTTGCCGGCATAAAGCGCACAGTCCTCTACTGGAGTGGGGTCGGTCCGTTTCGCCGCAGGTTCGGCACCGGTCCCACTCAGCACTCCATCTCGGCAGACACGTATCGCAATACAACTTAGTGGGGGCGTTTTTTGTGTTGCACCAACCGACGTGCCCGCAGTCGAGTTTGAAGCAGAATCCGACTACAGGTTTATCGGCCGTACCAACAACTTGACGCAGTGCTTTGCTCATCCCGATAAGCTACTTGTCTTTGTCGAGATTGTCAACAGTTGAGACATAATTACTTGTCTGCGATGTCGAGCTTGTCGCCCGGGTCCGCCCTTGCACTCAGGCGGTCTGCGGCGTCTTCGGCATCGAGCTGCTTCGCGTCCTTGCGTTCTCTCTCACAAGCCACACACTCCTTGTTATGGCCTTTCTCGGTCACGTGCGAGTGATTCTGGCAGAAGAACTCCCGGCAGCTTGAACACTGCCAGGAGTCGCCCCCGCACGTCTCGTTCGCGTAGTAGCAGGCGTCACTCCGGCTCGTCGAAGGTGTCGTCTTCGTCTTCGTCGTCCTCATCGTCTTCCTCGTCCTCGAAGTCGTCCTCGTCGTCGAGGTCGTCCTCGTCATCGTCCTCGAAGTCGTCCTCGTCGTCGAGGTCGTCCTCCTGGTCGTCGTCCTCGAAGTCGTCGTCCTCGTCCGCCTCCTCCGCGGCCCGCAGCGGCTGCTGCTTTTTTTCGGGGGCGGGGAACGCGATGGCGATCGGCGGCTCCTCCCGCGACATGGCGTCGAGGTACTGGCGGTACTCGCTCAGGAGACTGCCCCGGAACCGCCCGCTGGAGGCGATGAACCCGAGGAGCACTTCCTTCTGCTTCTGCTCGTCCCAGCCGCTCTCGGCGGCCGTCTTGCGGAGTTCCACGGCGAACGGGGTGGTGTCCACCAGTACGGCACTGTTCATCGGCATCACTCGCTCCTTAGATGATCGACGTACCCGGCCCTTCCTCTGGCTCGTTGAGCTTCAGCATTTGGCGGATACGTTCCTGGAACTCTACCGTCGATCCTTCCTTTACGGGAAGCATCTCAAGCTGTTGGCTCAGCCCCAGCAGGCCGTCACGCAGGACCGACTCGACCTCCTGCGTTTTCCCCCGCTGAACGGAGTAAATACCCTGAAACATCTCCGGGTCGTCGGAGAAGTTGAACCGCACCCGGTCGCTGAAGTCCCCGTCGAGGGCAATCTTCAGCACGTCCGGGGGCGTGATGTACCCTTCGTCTTGGAGCACGAAGCCGATGTAGTGTCTGATGTCGTCACAGAACGGCTCCGGGTTCCCTTCGTCCGGCGGGTCGAGGATGAGTGCTTCCGTGACTGCCCACGCGCACTCCACCGCGTCCGCCTTCTCCCACACGCCCGGGTCGAACTCGTCGCCCGAGAGTATGTTGGCTAACACAATAAACCGATCTGCCTTCGTAAAGAACAGGTCGGTTGTGACGATCGTGACCGCCGCCATCAGCTTGTCCATGTTCGCTTGGGGGATCTTAACCCCGAAGTGGTCCTCCAGCATGGACCTGAACGTGGACGGGTGCCAGGGGCCGCGGTCTGGGTCTTCCTTGGTGCCCAGGCACTCCATGCCGAACATGTCGACCGCCAGCACCAACATCGTCGTGGCGAACGTGTCGGGGTCAAGCAGGAGTGCCTTGGCCCGGTTCACCGGGTTCGCGTCCGGCTTCGTCGCCGGCATGATGTCGAGGTTCGGCATCCTTGCCCCCTACGAGTTTGGCGAGTACGGCTTCCTGCCGCAGGAACAGGGCGGTCACGTCGCACACGACCTTGAGTACGCCAGGTTCGGGGAGCTGTTCCACGTCCTCGTCGTACCACAAGTCGTACCAGCTGTGACCGGTGGGCCACGCGACCCACCGCTGCTCCACGAACGTCAGCTCGAAAACGATGGTCCGCTCGCCCCCGTGGAGCAGCATGGCGAAGTTTCGCAGGGCCGGTGTCATGCGGGAAAGTAGCTTTTCGGCCTGGGCGTCGGTGACGAACCCGACGGCCCGCATGAACTCCCACAGCCCGGCCTTGAGGCGGTCGGTGAGCGAGACCGCCGACCGCTGTTCGTCCGTCTTGAGGCCGAGAACCGACCTCACGAGGACGTTCACCTGCTGGCGGTCCAGGGTCGGGACCAGGGCCGCCAGGTCTGTTGCGGAGACTTCCACGGCGTCCCTTAGCGGATGGGCCGACTCACGGGCACGTCGACCCGATAGCGGGACGGCTGCATCCGCGGGTGCGACTGGTGGAGCGGCTGGCCCTTCTCGTCCCGGACGTTCTCCAGGCTCAGACCCTCGGCGTTGACCGGGTACGGCCCGATCTTGTTGCCGTTCAAGTACGCCGGGGCACACCCCATGGCGCACGCGTACTGCTGAGCCAGCTGCACGCTCCCCTGGCCCTCCAGCTCCTGGAACGCGTCGGTGAACGGTGGCCCGCCCTGGTCCGACTCGATCGTGACCTGGCCCCGGCTGCGATCGGGCTCGAACACGCAGGCGGCTTCGACGACCTTCAACACAGGCAACTCCTCTGAGTGGTAAAGAAAACGCGAGGGACACGTAAGTCTGAACAGTGTACCTCACAGGACATGCCCAGGCTACGCGGAATGAGATCGGGTAGGAACCCCGAAATACACTCCGCGTGGCCTGGGCCTCGCGCAACTACTTCAACCTCGCCAACAACGCCTTCAACATGTCCGGCGGCATTCTGGCCGCGTTGTAGACGACTACCGTCCGCCGGACTGTTGTCACTTTCCCCGCTTCTTCTTCGGCTTCTCGCTCTCCTCCGCCGCGGACTCCGGCTCCTGGAACAGGTTGGACCGACACTTCTCCAGCAAGCCGTCCACCACGCCCGCGACCACCTCGAAGCTGGCCGCCGGGTTGACCATCGAGAACATGCTCAACAGGTTGGCCCGCTCGCCGTCGATCGCCATGAGCGTCAACTCTTTCAACCCGTCCGGGTTGGCGATCATCTCTTCCAGCGTCGTCCGCGTGGCGAGGATGCCGCGGACTGCCGCCGACACCTCTCGCCGCCGCATCATCCGCTTGACCTCGCTCTCGACGTGCCCCACGGCCCCGTCAATCATCTCGTTGACCACGGTATCGACCCGGGTCATGGCCTCGTCGATCGTCAGCGGGTTGACGAACTCTCCCCGCACCGCCACTGCGGTTGTATCGGCGGTAGCCAGTGTCGTACTCACGGTGGACCTCCTGCGTGTAGTTGGTGTGGAAAGGAACGCCGGCAGCCGTTATCCGCGGCTGCCAGCCCGTCGTCTACGTCACTCCTCGTCCGTCGTGGTCGTGGTCGTGGTCGTGGTCTCGACGACCACCGTCTCCTTGATGGCCTGCCGCACCTCCTCCTCCTTGCGGTGCATCTCGTCCTCGATCTCTTTCACCACGGCCCAGATCCCCAGGCTGATGAGGAGCGTGAACGAGAGCACCGCCGCGAGCGGAATGACCCCGGCCAGCACAGAGAGCCCCAAGCCCGCCGTCTGCCCGGCGATGAGGCCCGCCCGCATCCAGACGTTCACCGACACGACCTTGTGCAGGCCGTTGGCGATCTTCTCCTGCAACGGGTGCCCGAAGAACACGGACAGCCCGAGCATCCCGACGAACAGCACGATGGACGCCGGCCCGAACAGGATGGTGGACACCAGGATCACCAGCAGGCCGCCGCTAACCAGGAACTTGGAGATCTTCGTGGCCCGTGCCGCGATGACCTCGTTACCGGCCGCCTTGATCGGGTCCGCCGCCGTCTTCGTCTCGACGAAGCCCGGGGGCGGCGGCGGGACTTCGGTCACGACCTTCGACTCCGGCGAGTCGACGGTGATGATCGTGGTGCCGGTCTTCGGCACGGCGATCGGGTCGGTCTTGGTGCCCGGCTTAACCCGGATGCGGCTCGTCGTCTTGCCGTTGGTGCCGGCGGGGGCTGCGGTCTTCGTGGTCATGGTCTCGTTCTCCTCGTTCTCGGGGGTGGGGGTGTTGGTCTCTTCGCGGTCGTTGCCGTCTTCGTCTTCGTCGCAGGTGAGCGTGTTCACGTTCAGGCGGCCCGGCTTGGTGACCGGCCGCGGACGCGGGGCCGGCTCGGACGTCTCGAACTCGACTGGTGCGTTGCCAATGCCGCCGCGGAGGGTGATGGTCTTCGACATGGTCGGTCTCCAAAACTGGGGTGAGAGCGGGCTTATTCCGGGTTTTGACAAGCCCGGAAAGGAGTAAGCCTCGGCTCAAGTATCTTGACACGTTTGGGGGCGTTATTTAGGCGAGCCGGAGGCACCCGCGGCGGGGGTAACCGCGGGGCCTCGGGGGGAAGTGTGCGGGGACGTGCGGGGGGACGTGCGTGTGACGTGCGCGGTCAGAACGTCAGCTGCTGGGCCTTACCGGAATTGTCCCGGTACAGGAGCCGCATGGACTGGGCGTTCATGAGATCCTTGAGCTTTCTCTTCCTGTCACTGTCCATGCCGGACAGGGCCAGCTTCACCTGCTGGAACAACTTGGTCCGCTCCTGAGCGGCCCGGCCGCAGGAGCCGCACCCGGCCCGCGGGGCGTTGCGGGCGAGCTTGGCGATCGGGGCCAGGACTGGGAACTCCTTGGCGATGGTGGCGTTCAGAGCCATGGTGGTAAGGGTGCCCTCTTCCACCACCACGAGCTTTCGCTTGAGGACTTTCTTGTCGGCCATGGCGTCTCCTTACGCACTGTCAGAGTTAGAGGTGGAATCGCTGGCCGAGTCCGAGTCGCCGTCTTCGAGGGCGGCACCGACCCACGTCTCCTCGGTCACCTCCAGCCGCTCCATGCGGTCCAGGGCCTTGAGCAGGTTGTCGATCTCCTGGACGATCAGTAGCCACACCTCCTCGGCCTGAGAGGTGGCCCGGAAGTCGAGTTCGACGTAGTTGAGGCGGAAGAACGGGTAGGCGGTGCCGTCACGCGGCTCGCCTACCGGGTACTCCGCGAGGTCTGGAACGCTGGCGATGGCCATGAAGTCGTCGTCCGCCGTCCCGGTGTACGGGTTGAGCGGGCGGCGGTTGTAGATGAACACGAAAGGGTCGGCCCCGCTGTCGGTGGGGTCCGACACTTCGACGCGGAGGCGGAACGCCCCCAGGTACAGGTAGTCGACGTGGGTAAGCCGCTGTCGTGACAGCTTGAGCCGGCGGGCCATCCTTGGCCTCCCGTGGTCAGAACATGAGCTTGGTCGGGCTTCCTGCCTCGTTCCTATAGTACACTACCGCTTACGGCGTCGAAATAGCACGGTGGAAGGTCCAGCCGCGATACACGAGGCGTTTGCGCAGCTTGTCGTAAGCGATGCCGTACTGAACCGACCAGTCTTTTATGCACAGCGTTTTGCCGTGCCACGTAAACAACCGCGTGGTCCGGCGGTTCCGGCTCTGTTCGGCATTGGTGGCCCAGACGCAGTTGGTCGGAGCGTAATGTCCTGCGTTGTCCCGCCGCTCTACGGAGTACCTCGGACCCGGGCGTTCTCCCATATCGCGCAAGAAGCGTACGAACCCTTTGCTGCCTGTCCAGCAGCGGCACACGCGGATACCGCGGCCTCCGTAGTTTGTCCAATCGTGAGAAGTCGATTTCTCGCACCTGCGACGCATTCTGAGCCACGCACGGTATTCAGGCGTGTTCGACCGACCGTGCGTCGTGCGAAGCAGGCTCGTCGTCTCACTGGCCAAGCAGCCACACGACCGCGAGTTGCTGCTTACCAGTTGTTGCGCGGTAATCTGTTTTTCTGTTCCGCAACTACACCGGCAAACCCAGAAAGTTTTAAGTTGACGGCCGACGTACTGCCGGCCAGCGTATTTGATGACCGTCCACCGCCCGAACGGCGGCTCCTTGGTTAAGTCTCGTATCTGCCGACCTCTAGGCTTACTTGGCAGGAACAACGATAGCATGGTGTCCTCCAGCTACAACGTCAGTAGGTGTACTTTACCTGTTTCGTCCTTGAAGTAAATAGAAATCGGTCGCGGACGGTAGCCCCGTTTGGCCGAGATCAGGTCTACGATCTCGTGGGTCGGGGCCGCGGACGCGACCAGCCGAGACCAGATCAGGTTGTGCACCGGCCCGACGGCACTCTTGATAGACGTGCACCCGGCACACGTCTTCCCCATGGCGATCTGGAGGGCCTTGGCGTGCGCCTCCCGCCCGGCCTCTCGGATGTCCGCCAGTTCTCGCGGCAGGGCCGCCCAGAACTCGTCCATGCCCAACAGCTGATAGGTGATCATGTGGTCGATCACCAGCTTCGGTCCCGGTTTCAAGTCCACGGAAAGCCCTCCCTGTACCCGCGACGCTCGGCGTCACTCCACGCGATGATTTCCTTCGGCCGCGGGCTGAAGTCTACCACTTTGAACCCGGCCTGCGTCACCTGGCAGCCGATGGTGATGTCGCCGCCGTTGTGGTTGAGCCGGGCGTCCGGGATGCCCGCGTCCTTGACGAGGTGCGTGGCCAGTGCCAGGAACCCGCCGGACACGAACACGATCTGTGAGCCGTTGGGAGACAACCGCTTGCCGTTGCCGGCGTACAGGTTACGACCCTTCCACCACGGGGCGGCCTTGAACCACTTCTCCTTGAGAGCCCCGTCCCGTTTGACCGACGCGAGGTCGTGGTACATCCAGGCCCCGTACAGCCGCCCCTGGTGAGGGTGGTTGGCGATGATGCTCTGGGCCAGCAGCACCATCCAGTCCGACTTGCGGCACCACGAGTCGTCGTCAAACCAGCACAGGTAGGGCGTCTCGATCGGGCACGTGTCGTCGTGGAACATGCGACGCATGGCGGGGTACTTCTTCCGCTCCCCGAACTCCGCGTAGACCTTGGTGACGGCCCCGCCGACGTGGAGGCCGTTGACGTAGCTGTGCAGGCGGTCGCTCGGCTGGTTCAGGGCCACGCGAAGGTCCAGTCGGTGCTTCGGGCAGGTGTCGAGGATGGAGCCCAGGCACCGCTCCATGAGGCTCAAGTTGTCGCCGAACCCCAGGGCGAACACGGTGAACTTGCCGCCCACGTAAGGGTGGTCCAGGACCGCGAAGCTCTCGGGTTCGCCCACGCGGGCCTCCACCTGCTTGGGCAACTGTTTGTCCCAGCCCTTGCTCCACCCGACTTCTTTGCCGTCCGCGTCCACCAGCGGGTAGTTGGCCGACATCATGACCGGCGGCGGCCCCAACGCGTCGAGGCCGCGGACCCGCTCGGGCGGGTTCCCCTCGACGCTGATGATGCTGCCGTTCTCGAAAGTGATTTTTGAAACCACCGTCTTGTCCGCTCCCGGAGCGGCCGGGTCCACGCCCCAAGCGGCTTTCAGGTCTGCCATCCCCTGTGCGTTGGTAAACACCTGGTCCGGGTGTACCAGATGCACCAGCGGCAGGCTGTATTTCTTGGCGGGCGTTCCGATAGGCGGCAGGACGCCCTTCTCGTAGTAGTTCATAACGGCCTCAACCACGTGGTCCGGGGTAATCATTGTGAGGCACGTGGGGACCGCCTGGTGCCCCACCGTGGCCGGCTTCACGCACAGCCGGGCTTTGTTCTTGGGCATCACGAAGTCGGCCTGCTCCAGCGGCACGGTGCGGTCCTTCCAGCACCCACGCTTGAGGTTCCCGTTGCACTCCAGCAGGCCCATGGTGTGCAGGAACGTGTGCTCCACTTTCACCCGCGAGCACTCCTTGCCGAACGCAGTTGGAGCATAGCAGTTGGTGTAGGCTTCCCACCACGGCGGCTCGCGGCCACCGGCGATCACCACGCACGGCTTGTCGAACACCGCGGCGATGTGCATGGCGGCCGTGATACCGCAGATCACACCCTCGGCCCCGGCGATGAGTGAGAAGAAGTCCCTCTCGCTGCGGGTCTTGCCCACGTACTGCTCGACCCCGGTCAGGGTTGGATGGAAGTGCCGGTTGAAATCGGCACCCGCTTGCACGCACCGGATGCCCAGCCGGGACAGCGTGTCCGTTGTTTGTTGCCAGTATTGGGCCGACCAGATCTTGGCGGTCATGTCCTTCTTACCGCCGGCCACGACGACCCAGTACCGCCCATTGGGGCGGTTGACCCGCTCGGCGAGGGACAGGTGGATGTCGCCCTTGGGTTCGGTCACCGGCACCTTGATGCCGGTCTTGGCCTGGAAGCTGCGGTGGAACCAACTCAAAAAGTGGATTTTGGAGCCGGCATTGGACTCCTCGATACCCTGGCGGTACTCCAGCTTGAGAAGCCGCCCGGTGGGCTCGTTGGGGGCCTCCTGGGCGTGCGGGTTGTTCCGCCAGAACACGCCGGAGTAGTTACCGATCATCAGGAGCTTGTACTTCCCCGGGTGCGCACGGTGCACGTCACGGGCCAACGCCGACAGGCAGACCGTGTCCCCGAGAGCCCAGTTGTTGTGCAAAATGAACGTCTGTGTCACAGGTCGACCACCGCCAGGAAGTCGATGAACCTGACCGTCCGATACTCACGCCACTCGTCCACCGCCCGGACGACGCCGGGAAAGTGCTGCGGGTTGTAGTCGTGGAACGCGATCTTCGACCCCGGCTTCAACAGCGGGAGCGCACACGCGATATCGGCCATGACCTGGTCGTACAGGTGCCCGGCGTCGATGAACGCGAAGTCGAACGAGCCCGGCCGCAGGATCTGCTTGGCCACGAACCCGGTACTGCCCAGAATAGGCACGATGCGGTCGAGCATGTTCCGCTGGAGCAGGTTGTCCCACATCGTGGCCAGGCCCTGCTTGCGGGCGGGGTATTTGTCGGCCGGGTCGTAGACGAAGCCCAGCGGCTTCTCGACCGTGAGGTCGACGGTCACGACCAGTTTGGCACTCTGGGCCATGCACAGGGCACTGAAGCCGGCCCAGGTGCCGAACTCGATAACGGTTTTGTCTTTGGCCAGGTCGTACAGCTCGCGGGCCTCGTTGTCGCTGATGAGCTTGTGGACGCCGGTGGGGAGCATGAATGACACGTCGTCACCTCAAATGGCCTTGGGGCCGGGGTAATGGTTCGCGTCGTCATCTTTCAGGGCCATCCCGTCCCACGACACGTAGGGGATGAGGTGGAGTTTGTGCCAGTCGCTGGGGTAGTGGTTGGTCACTCGCACGGTCTGGAACCGGCACTGCACCGCGGGGAGTGTCTGGGTCTTGTCCGTGAACGGCCAGAAGCTGTTGCTCGACCACAGGCTGCGGTGAGCTGGGTGAAACGCCCCGCGGCCGAACTTGCCGTCGTCGTCGCATACGGTCGGCGTCTTGGTCAGGAGCCACCCGCCCGGCACCAGCTTGCGGTACAGCAGGTTCGTGATCTGGATCGTGTCCGCCTGAGGGATACGGTCCAGGAAGTCGAACGCCTTGAAGCACCCCACTGAGTCGTCCGGCGTCGTGAACAGCTGTTGCCACTCGTTGTCACCGTCGGTCAGCTCCACGATGGGCAGGGCCTCCCGCCGGCACCACTCGGCGACCAGGGCGTGCAGGTATTTGTCTCGCGTCACCCGACTGAGCTGCGAGATCCGGCCGGACTTCACTTGGCTGGTGTTGGTCCCGTCCATGCGGTGGATGTACAGCGGGCGTGGGATGTGCTCGAAGTGCGCACCGGCGAGGTAGGACTTCACGATCAGCTCGTGATCGTCGGCCACGTCCAGCTCGGGGTTATGGCCACCGACGGCCTCGTAGGCGGCCCGGGTCCAGGCCCGCACGTGGTCCGGGGCGTACAGAATCTCACACAGACTCCTGGCGTTGTGCGGGAACGACGCGTTGGTGCGGCACGGTTTGCCGCCCACCACGCAGTCGTAGTGCCGCCACCCGTAGGTCGGGTTGAACAGGCTCACATGGCCGGCGTGCGTGCAGGTGACCGCGTCGGAGTAGATGAACGAGGCGGATGGGCACCGCTCGGCGGCTTGGGCGACGGCGTGCAGGGCGTCGTCGGTGAGTATGTCGTCGTGGTCCAGCTCGACGAACGCGTCACCGGTGGCGTGCCCGCAGGCGAATTTCTTGAGCTTCCCCACGCTATCCGTGGTGCCGCTGTAGACGACGATCTTGGCCCGCTTGTCGCCCTTCACCAGACGGATCAGGGCGTCCGCGATCACCGGGTAGTTCGCCCCGTTGGGCACGACCACCCACTCCCAGTCCTTGTGGGTCTGGTGTAGGAGACAGCTCCACACGGCGGGCAGGTGCTCGACCCTGTGGGTGGGCGTGAAGACACTCAGGAGCATTAAACGAACCTCGAAGGATGGGGGCACTGTACCCCAAGTCCGCTAATAGTTGAAGTCCTGATCGGCCGCCTTCGCCTCGGCCAGCTCCAGGGCCAGCAGCTCCTTGTCCGTGAGGGCCTTGTACCGGCCCATTTTGGTGCGGTGCACGCCGGACAACCGGACCACTACGCGGCGGACGTCGTAGCCGGGATACCCCTCGGGCACCGGCGGCACGAGCACGTCGATTACGGCCTTGCCTTTTTCAATACGCCCGCCGGCCATGGCCGCCCGGTCGCAGACCACGGACACGACTTCTACCGAGTCAGGATCAACCATGCTCAGGAACCCGCCCTCGATCTCGCGGACGATCTCCTGTCGCGTGCCGGCCCGTACGTCGGCGGCGATAACCATTTGGTCTTCAATGCGGTGCTCGGGCATGAACACCGGCACCGGCTGGCCGTACTCGAACACGTCCGGGTCGTCGGTCGGTATGCGGGCCGTGGGCGGGGCGTCGAACACCGGCGACTCGGTCGGCTCCGGGGCCGCGGTCATCTTCGGTGGCGGGTCTTGACACCCGCAATCCCCCTGCGGTCCCTGCGGCCCCGAGGGGATGAAGAACTCGAACAGCCACGTCCACTCCAGGCAGTCACTAGGGTTCTCCTTCGTGACGGTGATTTCCACCGACGCCGGGTTGCCGTACGTCAGGTCGGCGGTGGTGACGGTGATGAGGTTGGTGACGTCCGGGCACGGCACGTAGATGCCCATCTCCAACGTGTACTGACAGTCGGTAGCGTGCTTGGTGAACTGCCACGCAACGTACCCCTGAAGTGTAGCGTTCCAGTCGAAGTAGGCGTACTCCCACGACTGGGGCAGAATGTACGGGCACGGTACGAGGGCGTTGATCGTCAGCGTCCACTCGCAGTACCCTTCCGTCTTGGTGAAGTAGTAGCTGATGTACCCTTGCACCCCGTTGGCTGTGTACAGGTAGTTGTAGTATTCCGTCCCCGGGTACATCCACGGGCAGGCCACCACTGCGTCGATGATCAGAGTCCAGTCGCAATCAGTGACATGCTTCTCGAAGTACCAAGAAACGTAACCCTGGACCGAGTTTGCGGTGTAAAAGTAGACGTAGGTGGCCGTCTGCGGGTAGAAGTACGGGCACGCAATCAACGCGTCGATGGTCAGGGTCCACTCGCAGTTGGTCGCGTCCTTCGTGAACTGATACCAGAGGTAACCCTGGACCGAGTTCGACGTGTAGAAATAGACGTAAGTCGTCGACGTCGGGTACAGCAACGGGCAGTGCACCAGGGCGTCTATCGTCAGCGTCCACTCGCAGTTGGTCGGGTCTTTCTCGAAGTAGTACGAGACGTACCCCTGCACCCCGCCCACGGAGTACAGGTAGACGTAGGTCTCGACCAGCGGGTACATCCACGGACAGGCGACCAGGGCGTCGATTTCAAGCGTCCACTCGCAGTTGGTCACGTCTTTGGTGAACTGATACCAGAGGTAACCCTGGACCGAGTTCGACGTGTAGAAATAGACGTAGGTGAGCGACGTCGGGTACATCCACGGGCACGCGACCAATGCGTCGATTTCAAGCGTCCACTCGCAGTTGGTCGCGTCCTTCGTGAACTGGTACGAGACGTACCCTTGCACAGAGTTGGAGGTGTACAGGTAGACGTAGGTGAGCGACGTCGGGTACATCCACGGGCAACCGAGCAGGAACTCGATGTCGAGCGTCCAGTCGCAGTCGTCGCCCTTCGTGAACTTGTAGGCGATGTACCCCTGCACCGTGTTGGAAGTGTACGTGTAGACGTAGGTCAGCGTCGTCGGGTACATGAGCGGGCAGGGCAGTTCCAAGTCGATGTCGAAGTCCCACTCGCACGGCTCGGCCAGGTTCCTGGTGAACCCGTAGGTGATTTTGCCCTGCGCCCCGTACGTCGTGTACACGATGGTGGGGTACAGGGGCGTCATGACCGGACAGCCCGGGTCCGGCAGCAGTAGTTCGATCTCGAAGTCCCACTCGCACGGCTCGGCCAGGTTCCTGGTGAACCCGTAGGTGAGTGTGGCCTGGGCACCGGGGGTGAGCACCGGGTAGTAGATCGTCGGGTACGCCGGGGTCATCTCCGGGCAGACGTCCGGCAGCTCCAGCTCGATTTCAAAATCCCAGTCGCACTCGTCCACCGCCGACCGGGTGAACCCGTAGGTGAGCTTCGCCTGCGGCCCGACGGCCGGGTAGTGGATGGTCGGGTATTCGGGCGTCAGGACGGGGCAGTGGACGTCGATCTCGATGTCGAGGTCGAAGTCGCACGTGTCGAGGTTCTTGGTGAACCCGTACCGCAGCCTGCCCTTCGGGTCCGCGGTGAAGGGGATGTCCTTTTGCTCGTCGTCCGGGCCGACGGACGGGCAGGGGATGTCGATCTCGATGTTGAGGTCGAAGTCGCAGCATGTGCCACGCTCGAACCAGTAGGTCATCGCCGGGGGGTTGGTCAGGACGGTCCCGCCGTAGGTGAGGCCGTTGGTCTTCTTGGCGTCCTGGTCGGGCGTGATCTCCGGGCACGGCGGCTCCGGGTCCAGCGTCAGCGGCTCCTCGGGGCAGTCGGGGATGTCTCCAGGTGGAGGTTCCACCACCGGGTTGATGATCATGTTCTCGCAACGCGGGACGCGCACGACCGGGTCGATCGGGCACTTCTCGGTGTCGAACGCGAGTTCGTCGGCAGCCATCCGTGGCATCTCCCGTTAGCAGCTCTCGGACCTCTCGGAGAGCGTGTCGTAGCACAGAGCGAGGCCGCTCATGTTCACGTTCACGATCACCTTGTTGTCCTCCGGGACGGACGTCACCGTCACGCCCCGGCCGGCGGTAATGTTCAGTTGCGGCCCGCCCACCCCGTTCACGGAGCGGACGACTTCGTTGCACCGCGGCCCTCCTTCGAGGAGCGTGCTGCTGACCGGCGGCTGCTCGCCCGCGTACACGGGCACGGTGTCGCACGGCTCTCCGGCCCCGGCCCCCACTGCGGCCCCGAGGGTGATAGAGTTCTCCTGCGCGTTTTGCCGGACGCTGGCGTTGTAGCCGGGTACGAACACGACGTCGCCCAACACGCACGCCGACTTCACGTAGATCACGTCGTCGCCGACCGTCTGGTCGCCGCACTCGATTGCCGGCGTCACCCGCGTGCGGTCGGCGTTCGCCACGGCGAACTTCGACACGAACGACTCGGACAGGTTCTGGACCAGGGCGGGCTCGACTTGGGCCTCGACCGTCAGCTCGCCGTCACCGGGTAGCAGCTCCTCGAAGGCCGCCATTCTCCCGGTAACGAGGAACCCGGACCATAGAGGTTCGTCGCACTCGTTTTCGGAGTCGCTGGAGCTGCCGGACTCGCTCGACGCCGACAGCCCGGAGGTGCCGGAGTCCGCGAACTCCGAGGCGAAATCGCCGTCGGACACGTGCCGTGAGAAGGTGAGCGGTAGCCCGAACAGCTCCGGGGCGTTGGAGGTGAAGTCGAGGTGGAAGAACGCACCCTGGCGACGCACCGTCGCCAGCCAGACGGTGTGCACGCCAGTTTTGAACCGCGATTTGGCGTTGGCCACGAACCCTGCGTCCACGACCAACCGCGTGTCCGCCGGGGACGTGGCCCCCTGGTCGTGGACGAACGGGTAGGCTCGGTTCTCGTTCTCGTTGAACCAGCTCGGGGATGCCATTTCAAATCCACTATTGGGGTTAGCTGTCGGTGATCGAGCCCACGGCCCCGATCTCGATGCCGCCGTCGGACGGCCCGATGCGCAGTACGGTGTCGGCCGCGAGGTCGTTGATAGCCGTGAGCCGCAGGTTGCCCGCGGAGTCCGGCAGGGCGACGAACTCCATGTTCGGGCCGACCACCTGGATGGCCTTCACGAACCTGGGCGTGGCAAAGAGATCCCGCGGCTGGCACAAGCGGCGGCGGAACAGCGGGTCGCCCACCACGTCCACGCGGATCTCGGTCACTTCGCGGGTCCGGCAAGTGCCCGGCACCGGCACGCTTACCTCCTGGGTGCTGATCACGACGCCGTCGTCGCCCACCAGCCACACGTCGCCCACGAACAGCTCGCCGGTCTCCAGGCGGACGCCGCGGACGCCGATTTCCGGGGTGGGGAACACGCAGCTGGCGGCGAACTCGGTCTCCGCGGGCAGGAACTCGTGCAGCCCCACGCCCCAGGTCTGAAAGAGTCCCAACCGCCGGCCCTCGCTCACCAACACCCCCGCGGGCCGACCGTAGGGGTCGTAGAACACCACCTGGTCGGGAGGCTCGACCAGCTCGAACTCGCCGGTGGCCACGTCGGGCTGGCCGGGCGTGGCCAAAGTCAAAACCACTTTCTGGTAGTCGATCTCCGCGGAGGCGAGGTAGAGCCCGACGGCCGCCCCGACCGGGTACAGGGCCGCGTCAAGGAACGTCCCCTCGGTAACAAGGCGGCCGGAGCCGTTGACCAGCGTGGCACGCTCGGAAAACGGGTACTTGGTCGGCTCGTTCTGCTTACGCCACTCCGGGAACAGCGTGCGACTCACGGTGCGGCCTCCTCGATCTTCAGGTAGGCAAACCGGGAGATGGCCCGGTTGGTGCCCACGCCGAACTTGCCGGTGGACGGCTGGTAGTTGCTGACGGTGGCGTCGAGCGAGACGTCCGTGACGCCCGGCTCGCTGATCGACTCCAGGCGGATGCTCATGGTGACGTCGCCGGCCTGCCCGCTCGGCAGGCAGGTGGCGGTGATGCGATACCACTTGTCCAGCTGGATGCCGGGGGCGACCGCGGTGGCCGGGGCGACCGTCTGGAAGGCGGTGCCGTTGAACCGCAGCAGGCGGAACACCTGTGTGTCGTAGTCGATCTCGGCCGCGAAGTACACGAACTGCCCGGCCACCGACGCGTGCGGGTGGTGGTTGATGATTAGCTGCGCGTTTTTCTTGGCCCCGTACCCGCCGTCCGCGAGCTTCACCTCTGTCGTCGCCGTCCGGTACACGGTTGTCTCGTCCACGTCGAAGATGGCCACGTTGCGGACGGCCACCGTGGTCGTCTCGTAGCTGCCGTCCGCTACCGTATAGCTGCCCTGGGACAACGACTGCGACGTCGACGCCGACAGCGACTCGCTCACCGGGAAATACACCGTTTGATCCGGGCACACCACCGTCGGACTATCGTCGTTCTGGAACTGCCACAAACCGGACACCTCCGTGAGGTCCGGCAGCCCGTTAAAGCAGGTGACGTAAGGCAACGCACCCAACGAGATGAGGGAGTCGCTGACGCCGTCGTCGGGCTCAGGTTCGGGGACCACGTCCGGCGGCACGGGGATGTTGGCCGGCTCGTACTCGCTCGGGAGAAGCCCTTCACTGGACGGAATCTGGGCAGGCAGGCACGCGTCCACCAGGCCCAGCTCGCACGCCACGGCGATCCCGCCGCCGGCAACGTCGGCGACCTTGGCGCAGCCGGCGAACTCGACGGTGATCACCCCGTTGCAGTCCGGCGACACGGCGTTGATGAACTCGATAGGGTTCGGGCACCCGCACGTGTTCGATTCCGGGCGGCCGGAGCACGGGCCGGCGAACTGCTGGAACACGGACTTCGGTTTGAACCCGCTGATCTGCGTGGCGTCGTCGGGCACCGGGAAGCCCTCGGCCCCTTCGCCGTCCACGAGGCGGATAACGATGCAGTCGCGGTTGGCCCCGCTCAGGAAGCGTTCCTCTTTTGCTAGGGTCAGCGGCTCGGTGACGGACAGGGTGATCACTCCGGTCAGCTTGTCGGCGGCGTTCTGGGCCTGCACGCTCGTAACGGGCAGCGGGCGGTAGGGCCGGGCCGCCCGCGGCGTCAGGATCGCCTGCCGTGGCGTGGAGAACCTGCCGCGGTAAGTGCGACCGGCGATGCCGGACCCGAACACGATCCACCCGCCCACCCCGGGAGCCTGCGGCTGGACCGGGTACATGCGGCCCTCCACGATCGGCTTGCGGACGGAGACGACGGCCAGCGGCGTGAACGAGGTGGTGTCGTCGGGCGACGTGGCGGCCTGGACGGTCACCGTCACCAGGGCGTCGGTGTTCGACACGGCGGCCAGGAACGCGTGGTTACCAAGGGTCGAGGGCCACCGCAGGTTCATGTCCGTGATAATGTCCGGCGGTAGGCGTGCCGCGTCGTCCGCCACCGCAGACGCGGAGTCGTCGACCGGGTAGGACCGGCCCTCGTTTTGGTTGTACCAGTGCGCGTTCCTAACCGGCATGTCAGCACCCGCAATCGAATGTCGGCTTCTTCGGGTTGAGAGCCGCCGTCTTTTCCATCACGGCCCGCACGGTCCCGCCTACGGGGACGTCGTTGGCCGCCCAAATGGCCAGGATGGCGGCCGGCACCGCCGCCTCCGGCACCTCGCACGTGTCGCCCGTCTGCGGGTGCGGGGGCGGCTGGTCCACGTGGGCGGTCATCGTGATTTGCAGCGTCTGCTCCGCGGTACACGCGGTCGTGCAGAACTTCATCTTCGCCACCGACATCGCCTGGGAGTCGGCGTAGTCGAGGAAGAACCGGATCACCGGGCCGCTGACGAGCGGGGCGTAGGCTTCGTCCCCGCGTGTGGGCGAGCCGCTGATGGTGGCGTTCTGGGCGGACCCGGTCGTCCAGTCGACCGGCAGACCGTCCTCGAACTTCTGCATTGTGAACCGGAGTTCTACGGGCGACACGCAGCAGGTGGTGAAGTTGCAGTAGCTGCCGCCGACGGCCGTCTTGCAGTTGCCGTCGGTGGACACCACCAGCCGGGCAGGGTTTTCAAACCGACACTGGCGTGAGGCCAACCACCGCTGACGGTTTTCCTCGTACATGTCGCGGACGGTCTCGGCCTTTACCGCCACGTCACGCCACTTGCCCCACATGCGCTTGAGACCGCGGTAGGTGCGGA
>Ga0163144_10012326_pt1 | contig 17965 bp, 16 predicted proteins | sample OliLak19BULKMAT1_FD_123175 | JGI IMG/M metagenome (GOLD analysis project Ga0163144, IMG submission 123175) | Freshwater microbial mat bacterial communities from Lake Vanda, McMurdo Dry Valleys, Antarctica - Oligotrophic Lake LV.19.BULKMAT1 | ecosystem: Environmental > Aquatic > Freshwater >...
GGGATTTCGCTCGTCCCTTCTCTGCTTGGCCGTCCCGATCGGCAGCCATCCCGCGAGTACCTGTACTGGGAACATCACATGGGAAAGCAACAGGCGGTGAGAATGGGCCAGTGGAAGGGTGTCCGTTTTGGAGGGACCCAAAAGCCGATTGAGTTGTATGACCTCAGGGTGGACAGCGGAGAGACACGTGATGTAGCGGGCAGCCATCCCGACATCGTCGAACAGATGGGCGCCTTCATGGTGAAGGCAAGAGAAAACTCCGAGTACACAAAGTTCTGGGTCCTGCCGGAGCGCCGCCAGTATCAGCTCCAATTCGACAAGGTGATTTTCGATCAGTTGGAGCATGGGATCCGATCAGCCTTCACGACCGAAGGCGGAATGCGGGGCCCTATTTGCGGCGCGCGGGGCGCGGCTCTTACTGGTGGCACTTACGAGCGAATCAACGCGACCCCGAGCCCGGAAGGCGCGAAGCGAGGATCGCCCGAATGAGATCCTCCGGAGCCTCGGCCCGTGCCGGGGCATCGACGGTTTCTGAATCACGTACGACCTTCAGAGTTATCTGATAGGTCCTCAGATACCTGCGGCACGCGGAGCACTGATCGATATGGACTTCGAAGCGTTGCCGGGTTTCGGCGTCGAGGGTGCCGTCCAGAAATTCATCGAGAAAACCGTACAGGTCGCGGCAGGTCATCATCACCGCTCTGCCTCTTGAAAACGGTCGGCGATGAGCCGCCTCAGGGCGTGGCGCGCCCGGTGCAGGCGCACTTTGACCACACCTTCGCTCACGCCCAGCACCTCCGCGGCTTGCGTGGTGTCGAGTTCCTCGATGTCGCGCAGGAGCAGAACAACGCGATACATCTCGGGCAGACGGTCGATACAGTCGCGGACGAACTCCCGGGTTTCACGAGTTTCCACCAGCTGAAGGGCCGACGGCGACCAGTCCCGGGGATCGACCTTCGCGTGGCCATCCTCCTGGAATGAGGGCTGCAACGCGTCGATCGATTCCTCGGGCCGCCGTTTCTTCGAACGTAGTCGCATCAGCGAGGCGTTGACCGCGATGCGATGAAGCCAGGTACCGAGCTGGCACTGGCCCTCGAAAGTGTGAATAGCCCGAAAGGCCGACACAAAGGCCTCCTGAACCGCGTCCTTCGCGTCCTCGTCGTTCCTCAGAATGCGACGACAAACGGAGAGCATTCGGCCCGAGTGGGTTCGAACCAGGGTTTCGAAGGCCTCCTCCTGGCCCGCACGAAGCGCTCCCAGAAGCTCTATTTCGTGAAGGGGCGGGAAGGCCATCACTTGAACTTAGCACGCACGTTTTTCCGTCCTCAGGTCGCACCGGGCGCATGACAGTCCTTTGGATGACGCCTGCACCACGCTGGTTTCCGAAAGCGCCCCGCCCTCCGCTATCGCGGGGCCAGGACGACGCGGTCGAGCCTCAGAGCCTCGGCCAGGGACCAGGCCTGGAATGGGCAACCTCGAGCCTCATGGGGTGCATCGCCTTCCGCGATCTCGGGCAGGTGACCCATCTGATTCGGATCCAGTTGTGCCAGGAACGGGTCCAGGAAACGTTCTCTCGCCTCCTGGAGGGCCGCGGGTGTTTCGCCGCGCGCGCGGACCCAGGCCTCCACAAAGACTCCCATCAGGTACGGCCAGACCGTCCCCTGGTGGTACGCGGTGTCGCGGGTCCAGACTCCTCCCCGATACGTTCCGCGGTACTGCGGATCTTCAGGGGAGAGGGAACGCAGACCCGCGGGAGTCAGGAGCCTGCCTTCCGCGACATCGACCACCGCGCGCGCTCGATCGCCGTGCACAATGCTGAAGGGCAGTCCGCCGATCGCGAACAAGGCGTTCGGCCGTATGTGGCCATCGACCCGCCCCGCGACGTGATCGGCGTCCACGACGTCGTACAGATATCCGCTCTCCTCGTTCCAGAAACGCGCGCTGAACGCAGCCTCCGCCTGGTCGGCCCAATCCCCGAAACGCGGGTCGAGGCCGGCGCTCGCCCGAAGCGCATTGATCCAAAGCGCCTGGATCTCGACCGGCTTTCCGATCCGCGGAGTGACCACATGATCGCCCACCTTGGCGTCCATCCACGTGAGCTGTACCCCGGGTTCCCCCGCGGCCAGCAGCCCATCCGTATCCCTTCGAATGCCGTGCCGCGTTCCCGCCGCGTAGCCGCGGAGAATAGCGAGGATCGCGGCGTTGAGCTGCCACTCCTCGATCGTTGAAGGGAGGAAGCCTGTCCGCTTCTCGGCAAGGCGTAGATCGTGAACGGCGACGATGAACCACAACGCCGCGTCGACGCTGTTGAACTCTGGAGCCTCGCTCGAATCCGTGAACCGATTAGGCAACATGCCCAGAGAAACCGCGGTCGACCACTGAAGCAGGATCTGCCGGGCCTCGCGCAACCGGCCGGTGGCCAGACACAGGCCGCGCAACGAGATGAACGTGTCCCGACCCCAGTCGGTGAACCACGGGTAACCCGCCACAATCGTTTTCCCCTGCTCTCGTGCCACCACATAGGAAGCCGCCGCGCGATCCCGCGCCGAGGGGAAGGCGCTTCGCCCTGTGCACTCCGTCTTGCGAATGGCCGTGACCTGATCGCGAAGAGAGCCCGCGTTGAGCCCCTCCGTTGCCGCGCCGGTCCCAAAAACCAGAAGGGCTTCCCCCTGATCGAGGTTGAAGGTGAATGTCCCGGGCGCGCCCAGGTCCTCGGTGCAGTCGAGGCCCCGGCCGTGATCGTTCGTGTAGAGAAAGTCTCGGTACCAGTAGGGCTCTTCGGCGAAGGCCCCCGTCGACAGGGCGGCCACCGAGGGCTCGCTCAGGTAAGGCGTGAAGGTGAGCCTTCCCGTGGCCTCATCTTCGCTGGGTTTGAAATCGAAGTCGGGGTTTTCCTTATGCAGCGAGTGGCAGTCGCGCCCTGACAGGAACGGGCGCACGGTGAGCGTCGAGCCCGGGGCCTCTCCGATGAGACGCCACGACAGGACGACCAGAGGGGCTCCGCGAGGGACGAGGATCGAGTGGTCGATGCGCACGCCGTCGCCCAGCCGATAGGTCCATGTAGGCCAGGGGTCGTGGGTGAAAGAGAATTCCACCGGCCGGCCCTCGTGACGCACCAGCCGGCCTTCGCCCTCGTCCCTCGGCTTGTAGGTCTGCGACGTGAGGGCGAGCCGCTGCTCCCCCAGATTCATCACCACATCGGCCCCATTCACCAGCATGCGACGATCAGTGGGAGGGTTTCGGGCGACGAGAAGGAGGCCGTGGTAGCGGCGCGTTCGAGTGTTCTCGGAGGTCGATGAGGCGAAGCCACCCAGCCCATCGGCCTCCAGCCATTCATAAACCGTCCTCATGGATTTGTGCTCCTTCTTCTCGCCATGTCCTCGATCGAACTCAGCACCAGCGTGGTCCAGCCCGCCTGATGTGAGGCGCCGAGGCCACGGCCGGTGTCACCGGAAAAATACTCGTGGAACAGGATCAGGTCTTTGAAGTGTGAGTCTGAACGGTACCTCGGGTTATCGCCATGGCAGGGTCGGCGCCCGCTGGGGTCGGCCAGAAAGGTCGAAACCAGAAGGCGTTCGATCTCGCCCGCCACCTCTAGCGCGTTCATCACCACGCCGGATCCCTTGGGGAACTCGACCTGAAGGGCTTCACCGTAGGCCCGGTGATACTTCCCGAGTGATTCCACCAGGAGGTGATTGAGAGGCAGCCACACCGGCCCTCGCCAGTTGGAGTTAGGGCCGAAGCCCTTGGTCTTTGATTCCTCGGGCGCGTAGTCGACCCGATACTCCTTTCCGCGATCGCGCAGGATGAACGGCTCACGCCGATGCCGCCGGGAAAGCGAACGAATGCCGGTAGGGCCGAGGAAACTCTCCTTGTCGGCCAGGTGCGGGAGCAGTCGCTGGACCTGCGCGAGGGACGGAAGCGAAAGCACGGGCGAAGCGGACCGGCCCCCCACGTATTCCTCAATTCGCGCGCGGAGCCTGGGGAAGGGAAGAAGAGAGTCGCGCTCAAGAACCGTCACCGCGAAAAAGGGTACGAAGCCTGCCATCGAAAAGATGCGGAGCGGCGTGCGCGCGGCGCCGTCCACATTGAGGTGATCGAAATAGAAGCCGATTTCTTCATCCCAGAGTCCTTCGTCGATCCGGTTCGCCGCTTCTGCGATCGTCGCGAACTGCTCGAAGAAGAAGAGCGCCGTTTCTTCGTAGCGGGCGGGCTCTTCCTTTCCGAGGTCTAAAGCCATCTCCAACATTGTGAGGGCGAAGAAGGCGAGCCAACCGGTTCCGTCGGCCTGTTCCAGGAATCCCCCTGAAGGCGGCTCCTTGCCGCGATCGAAGGCCCCGATGTTGTCGAGGCCCAGAAATCCTCCGCAGAAAAGGTGGTTCTTGCGGGGGCTCTCAAGACCTAGCCACCAACGGAAGTTTTCGACCAGGGGCTCGAAAGCGCGGGCCAGAAAAGCCCGCGATCCGCGGTCTCCTGGATCCGCCATCCGATGAACACGGAGGCACGCCCAGGCGTGCACGGGAGGATTGACATCACCGAACGCGAACTCATACGCAGGCAGTTGACCGGAGGGGTGTCGGTATCGACCACCAAGGAACAACGTGAGCTGATCTCTCGCGAAAGCAGGGTCCAGGCGTCCGAACGGAATCATGTGAAACGCGAGGTCCCAGGCGGCATACCAGGGGTACTCCCACTTGTCGGGGACCGAGATGACGTCGTGATTGACGATATGCGACCAGTCCTGATTGCGTCCGGTGATCCTCTGCTCCGGGGGTTTGGGCTGTGCGGGATCCCCAACGATCCAATCGGCGACGTTGAAGTTATAGAACTGTTTGGACCAAAGCAGCGATGCATATCCCTGGCGGAGGACGTTTCTTTCGTCGTCGGAAGCGGCCTTGGGCAGAAAGTCGTCGTAGAAGAGTTGAGCCTCGTGCGCGCGCGCGGCCAGGGTCTGCTCGACCTGTCTCAGTCCTGGCAGCCCGTGGCGAAAGTCCCTCCGCGTCGAAAGCGGATCTTTTCCGCCAGTTCGGCGTTGCCAAACCTCGAAATACTCCCGGTATTCCTGCGGTTTGTCGCCTTGATCTGACGAAAAATCTCTCGCTTTCGTTCGCGGTCGACTTTCACCACGGACTGCTAGCGTCGATTGGACGTCTGCTTCCGAAGCCAATCGCGAATGCAACACAACGCTTCCGTGCGCGGGCACGACCAGCCGATAGTGAGCCCCGGCCTTCGTCCCCTGTCTCTCCGGATTGACCGCGTGCTGCCGTCCCGACACCAGATACTCGTGGAACGCATCTTTCACGTAGGGCTGCCCATTCGCGCAGCCGAAGAGCCGCTCCATGTTGGTCTCGTTGTGGGTGAAAAGGATCGTCGGCTCGACGCCGGTGGAAGAAGCGGAAGACACCCAGAAATAGCGGCCCATAGCCTCGTGCGTAGCCGTCACGCACCCCCGCGCGCCGAGCCGCAGGTCCGGCCTGGGCGCGTAACCGGGTTCGTGATCGCGTCCCCAGGACCACGTATTGCGAAACCAAAGCTGGGGAATGACGTGCAGAATCGCCTCCGCCCCCGACCGGTTCGCGAGCGTGATGCGAATGGCCACATCCCGCGGTGCGGCCTTCGCGTATTCGACGGTCACGTCAACGTAGCGGTTACGGTCGAAAACCCCGGTGTCCTCGATCTCAAACTCAGGAGTGTGCAGGTCGCGTCCTCGGCCCTCGAGTACGAGCCGCTCATAGGGGTAGGCCCACAGAGGGTACTTGTAAAGACCCTTGCAATAGGAGTGAGTGGGCGTCGAGTCGAGGTAGTAGTAGAGCTCCTTCACATCTTCGCCGTGGTTTCCCTCGGGTGCGCCCAGGCCGAAGAGGCGCTCTTTCAGGATGGGATCGCGGCCGTTCCACAAGGCGAGACCGAAACAGAGGAGACCCTGGCGGTCGGAGAAACCGAGCAGGCCGTCTTCACCCCAGCGGTAGGCGCGCGACCGGGCGTGGTCATGGGGAAAGTAGTCCCAACAGGCCCCGTCCTTCGAATAGTCCTCCCGAACCGTGCCCCACTGCCGTTCCGCCAGGTAGGGGCCGAAAAATTGCCACTCTTCGCCTTTGAGTCGCTCGTGCTCCGCGGAAATGGGGTGCGTCACGTCCGTTCATTCTAGGAGCTTGCGGGCCAGGGGGCTCCTGACCAAGCCGACCGGCGGTCCCTTCCCGAGGGTCGGTATGGGTTCAGCGTCGCCCTCGAAACGTTACCCCGTCTTTTCGGCTTTGTCCCCTCTGGCCAGGAATCGCGAGGCCAGGTGGTCGAGACTCAGGGCCCCCGCACCTCGCACCACCAGCCACGAGAGAAACACCAGCAAAGCAAAGGCCGGGATGTCGGACAGACCGATCTCCGCGGAACGGGCGAGGGCTCCGGTGAAATTTTCGCGGTCGGCGGTGATGAGCGCCACCACCATGGTGGTGGAGAGGAGCGCGGCCGTGATGCGAGTCAGCAGGCCCGCGAGAAGAAGCATGCCCCCGTAGTACTCCAGCCGGGCCACAAACATCGCGTTCAGTTCGGGGAAAGGGATGCCGAGGTCCGTGAAGAAATTAACCGTGTTCTCCATGCCCTCGAGTTTGCCCCGCCCGGAGTCGAGAAAAGCGAAACCGACCAGGAGGCGGGTCAGCGCTCCGGGGACGAAATCGACGAAACCGAGGAATCGGATCGCCTGCTCCGAAAACCGGTGGATGGTGGAGTCGCCCATGAACTGTTTCACCTCTTACGTTTGGGTCTGCCGGTTCAGATGTTGGAGTTCTGGAAACGGTTACTCCAGGCTCTGGTCTGAAGGGCGTTTTGGCTCCGAATCCGATCGAAGGGGCACGATAGGCCCTTTCCATTCCGGATGACAGGCGGTCAGGGGGCCGTAAGCCCGGCGAAGCTTCTCGAAGTCCCGGTCGATGTCGCCGGTCGGCACGAGGACTTCGGGGAGTATGCCCCCTTCCTTCTTCGCGTAGTCGATGTAACCGAGATACACCGGCACGTTCGCCTGCAGGGCGATGTAGTAGAAGCCGGTTTTCCAGCCGAGGGTCAGCTTTCGAGTCCCCTCCGGAGCGATCCCGATCGCGAATCGCTCATGCCGGTCGAACCAGGAGACCGCCTGGGCCACAAAACTTTGGTGCCGGGAGCGGTCGAGAGGGATGCCTCCCATGGTTCGCAGGAACCAGCCGAGCGGTCCGCGGAAAAGCGTGTCCTTGCCGAAAAACGAAAAATCCAGCTCCAGCATGGCCGATGCCAGAATCAGAAAGAAGCCATCCCAGTTCGACGTGTGGGGTGCGGCGAGGATGACGTATTTCTTCGCGGCGGGAGTTTGCCCGATACACCGCCATCCCAGCAGGCGGAACACCTGCCGACCGACAAAAGCGACGAAAGGAGCCCGACCGCGGGTCTTCGGAGTCGTGCCGCTGCGGTGGTTCAAAGCGCTGCCCATGTTTCAGACGATAGAGGAAACCAAACCCGCTCGATCGAAGACGTTAATACCGCGACTATAGTTCGCGGCGCGACGCTCGAGGGGGTCGCGAATTGCCCCATGCTTTCCATCTATACCTTTCTTCTTGGCCTCGGTTTTGCCTTTGCGGCGCCTTTCTTCCTCTGGCGTGGCCGCGGCACCAACCGGTACACCGCGAATTTCAAAGAGAGATTCGGAGCCCTTCCGGTTTACCTGAACGTCGATGGCGATCGCTCGATCTGGATCCATGCGGTCTCGGTGGGTGAAGTATTGGCCTCGCGGATTCTGGTGGAGCCGCTCAAGAAGCGCTTTCCCAGGCACCGCATCTTCCTCTCCACCTCCACTGTCGCGGGCAACGCCGTGGCGCGCCAGCGCGTCCACGGAATCGACGGCCTCTTCTACGCCCCTTTTGATTTCCCGTCGCCCGTGCGGAAGGTCCTCGACACTCTGCGGCCGGATCTTCTGGTAATCGTGGAAACCGAGTTGTGGCCGAACCTGATTCATGAAGCTCATGCCCGCGGCACCAAGATCGCGCTGGTCAACGGCCGGATTTCGCCTCGTTCGTACCCACGGTACCAAAAAATTCGCGGGCTCCTTCGCGGCACGCTTCAGAAGGTCGATGCTTTCTTTATGCAGGCCGAACCGCACGCCGAGAGAATTCGATACATGGGGGCCCCCGAAGCCCGGGTGAAGGTCACGGGCAATCTGAAGTTCGACGCCTTGGACCGCGCGCGTCCAAAGGAGCGTCTCGCCCGGATCCTTCTTTCTGACCCGTCTCGCCCCATCGTGGTCGCGGGCAGCACGGTCCCGGGCGAAGAGGAAGTGGTGCTCAAGGCCTTTCAGATGGCGCGTGAAAAAGTGCCCGGTCTCGGCCTTGTTCTCGCTCCCCGTCACCCCGACCGTTTCGCCGAAATTCCCGCGATCGTCGCCGCGGCGGGCTTCAAGTGTGTGCGTCGAACCGATCTCGAGCCGGGCCAGTGGAAGGCGGGCGACGTCCTTTTGCTCGACACTCTGGGAGAACTCGCTTCGGTCTTCTCGCTCGCCACGGTTGGTTTTGTGGGCGGTTCGCTGGTGCCCCAGGGCGGCCACAACGTGCTGGAAGTCTCGGCCGGCGGCGTGCCGGTGCTCACCGGACCCAACGTCCAGAACTTCCAGGAGATTGCCAATGAGTTCCACCGCGAAGGGGCTCTGATCTTTGTGAAAGACGCGGCGGAACTGGCCCGTGAAATCGTTTCCTTCGCGACCGACAAGGCCCGTCGTGATGAAGTGGGAGGCAAAGGGCGTGCGCTGATTGAACCTAACCGCGGGGCCCTCGGCCGAACCGTCGACGGATTGTCGGCGTTGATTCAGTGAGGCGCTTTGCAGAAGGCTCTTTCGACGCTCGCTCCTTTGGGGTGGATCTACGGCCTCGGAGCCTCGCTCCGGCGCCGGGCCTATGAAGCGGGCGTCTTTCGTCAGCAGAGGCTGAGCTCACCCGTCATCAGCGTCGGCGCCCTGGCCATGGGTGGTTCCATGAAAACCCCCACGGTGGTCGAGCTCGCGCGCGCTCTTTCCGAACGGGGACCGGCGGTCGGCGTTCTCGGTCACGGCTATCGCGGCGAGGTCTCGGGTCCGCGCGTGGTTTCGGATGGCGAAAAGCCCCTGGAAACCGCCGATAAGGTGGGGGACGAGGCGGTGCTCATCGCCCACGAACTTCCCGGTTGTCCGGTGGTGGTCGGCAAGGACAAGGCGGCGGCTGGCCGCCTGATGGAAGAGCGCTTCGGCAAGCGCATCCTCCTGGTGGATTCTGGATTCCAGCACCTTGCGCTCTACCGCGATCTCGACATCGTCTGCGCCACGGAGAGGGATCTCGGAAGCCGAGTTCTGCCCGCGGGTCGACTGCGGGAGTCGCCGCAGGCGTTGCGGAGCGCCCACATGATCTTCACCGATCGCGCCACCGACGGGCCGCGAGTGGCGAAACTGCGCGAGCGCAGGCCGGGCGATGTCTTCGCCCTCTCCCGCGCCGAGTTTGGGTTCTACCCAGCAGACGGCTCTGGCGGCAAAGTAGATCCGCCGAAAAAGGTCTTCGCTTTCTGCGGCATCGGGTGGCCCGAACGGTTCATTCATGATCTGACCGCGCAGGGGGTCACCATCGCGGGACAGCGTTTCTTCCGCGACCACCATCCTTTCGCCGCGGACGATTTGCTCGATCTGGCCAAAGCCGCGGAAGCCGCGGGGGCCATAGCCGCGGTGACGACCACCAAGGACGCGGTTCGCATCCACCAGTGGCCCGGCCCTCTTCCGCTTCTGGTCCTGTCGGCCCGACTCGAGATCGACGGCCTGCCCCAGATTCTGAAGAGGATCGATCGCGTCATTCTGGCCCGGATTCGGGCGGGGAAGTAGTGCTCGCCCGTGGTCTGCGGTTCGCCCTGGAGGGAGCGGCTCTCGGTGTCTTCAAAGCCTCTGCCCTGGTCGTCCCTCGGGGGCTCTTTCTTCGCCTGGGTCAGGGTCTGGGTGCGATTGTGGCCGCCCTCGACTCGAAACATCGGAAGATCGCGGAAGACAATCTCCGTCGCAGTTTTCCGGAGTGGAGCGAGGACCTCGTGCTTCAAACCGCGCGAGGCGTGTGGGTCCATTTCGGCGGGGTGATGTTCGACCTCGTCCGCATCCTGGCCAAAGGCCCGGCGAGTGTGGATCCCCTCGCCACCATCGAAGGTGCTGAGAACGCGAGTCTGGCCCATCGTTCGCCGAATGGTGTGGTTCTTATCACCGGCCACTTCGGAAACTGGGAGACCCACGGAATCATCCACGCCAAGCACTTCGGTTCGATTGGAGTGGTGGCCCGCCCCCTCGACAATCCCAAACTGGACCAGGCGATGACCGCGCTGCGCGAGAGTGCCGGCAATGAGGTCATTGACAAAGAGCACGCGATGATCCGCTCGATGCGCCGTCTCAAAGCCGCACAGGGTGTGGCGTTCGTCGTCGATCAGAACGTGCAGGAGAAGGAGGGCATTTTCGTAGACTTCTTTGGCCGGCCCGCCTGCACGACCCCTTTCGCGGCCAAACTCGCCATCAAGACCGGGGCCCTGGTTCTGCCCTGTCGTGCCGTGCTGACCCCGGACCTGAAGTACCGCGTGATCTACGATCCTCCAATCGACCCGCGCGATTTCGGTACCGGGGACAAGGCGATCCGGGCCCTGACCCAGGCCATGATGAACGCCACCGAATCGTGGATCCGGGCCAATCCCGACCAGTGGTTGTGGATGCACCGGAGGTGGCATACGCAGCCGTCAAAGCCCCTCCCCGGCACCGCTTCCGAGGAGGTCCCCGCATGAACCAGAAGGCTCCCGAGCGGATTGTCATCCGCGCTCCCAACTGGCTGGGCGACGTGATCCTCTCCCTTCCCGCGGTCCGCGACGTCCGAAGCGCCTTCCCCTCGGCCCGCATTCATGTGCTGGCCCGTCCGTCGGTGGCCGCCCTGTACGAAGCGGTGCCTGGGATCGAGGCCGTCCTCCCCGCTCAGGGTCTGGATCAGGAAATACGCGCGCTTCGGGCCGGTTTCGACCTCGGCCTGCTCCTCACGAACTCGATCGGCACCGCACTGGCGATGACCGTTGGCGGCGTTCCGGAGCGGTGGGGGTATTCGACTGAAGGCCGCGCCTTCCTCCTGACGCGGTCCCCGTCGGTTCCCGCTACCGTCCGGGGACGTTCGCAGGTGAACTACTATCGCGAGATGCTTGCCGCCCTGGGTCTGCCCACGAGCGAGGCTCTCGATACCTCCTTGACCCCTCCCGCCGCCTGGAATGACGCGGGCCGCGCCCTGCTCGGCGACGGCCGTTTTCTGGGCATCTCACCGGGGGCCGCCAAAGGCTCGGCCAAGCAGTGGCCGCCCGATCGCTTCGCCCAGGCCGCCGACCGCTTGAGTGCGGAACTTGACGCTCGGGTTGTGCTTTTGGGCTCGCCCGCGGACGCTGCGGCCGGAAACGCGGTCTCTCGCGCCATGAAAACTCCACCTCTGGATCTTTGTGGAAAGACCGATCTGCGCACTTTCGTCGGAGTCGTTTCCAATCTTGAGGCCCTCGTGGCCAACGACTCCGGGGCCATGCATCTGGGCGCATCGCTCGGCATTCCGACGGTGGGCGTCTTCGGACCCACCAATCCCGAAGAAACTCATCCCGTGGGCCCGCGGGCGATCTTCGTGCGGGGGGTGGCCGAATGTTCGCCCTGCCGCCATGCCGTTTGTCCCATCGACCATCGCTGCATGAATTCCGTGGCGCCCGAGTCGGTGGTCGATCTTCTTCTTCGCGAGGTGCGTTCATGAGCCGTCCCGCCGTATTTTTCGATCGCGACGGGACGTTGTCCCACGAGGTCGGCTACGTCAACCATCTCACTCGGTTTCAACCCTTCGCCTTCGCGGTCGATGCCATCCGCGCGGTGAACGCGGGCCATCGGCTGGCCGTGGTGGTGACCAATCAGGCCGGGGTGGCCCGCGGTTACTTTCCGGAGTCCTTGATCGCCGACGTCAACGGTGTGCTCCAGAGCCGAGCCGAGTCCTCAGGAGCGCGGATCGACGCCATCTACTACTGTCCGCATCACCCTTCGGCGGGCGAAGCTCCGTACCGGCAGGACTGCGATTGCCGCAAGCCCCGGCCCGGCATGCTGCATCGCGCGGCCAAAGACCTCGACATCGACCTCTCGAAATCGTGGGTAATTGGCGACCGCCTGGGCGATCTTGAACTAGCCTGGAACGTGGGGGCCCGGGCCTGCCTCGTGAAAACCGGCTACGGGATGGGGGAGATCGAGTACTGGATGTCCGGCTGGAAGCGTCAACCGGACATGATCGCCGAGAACGCGCTCGACGCCGCTCTTCGCATCGTTGAGTCTTACTAGGATGAAGCCAGGCACGAAGCCAGGCACGAAGCCGGGCCCAAAGCCGGGCCCAAAGCCGGGCAAGAACCGGCTGCTCGCGGTGGTCGCCGCGTTTCAGGGCCGCCGCATCGCGGTGGTCGCCGATCTCGTCATGGACGAGTTTCTGAACGGGCGGGTCGAGCGCATCTCCCGCGAGGCACCCGTGCTGATCCTGCAGTACGAGGGCTCGGATCTCCGACTCGGGGGTGGTGCGAACGCAGTCCACAACATCAAGACCCTGGGTGGCGAGCCTTTTCCCGTGGGCTTCGTGGGGAATGACGCCACCGGCCGTTCGCTGGTGGCGCTCTTGAAGCGCAAGCGCATCCGAACCGTGGGTGTGGGACGGGCCAAGGCCTACGGAACACCGCTCAAAACCCGGATTCTGGGCGGAGGGTTTCACTCAACTCGCCAGCAGATTGTCCGGATGGACCGCACCCGGCCCCTGAAGGAAGCGGCTCGTCGCTGGAGCGAGTCTCATGTGCGCGCCGCACTGCGTCGGGTGGGCCCGGTCGACGGTGTGCTCGTGAGCGACTACGGTCTGGGCCTTGTGACCCAGGAGGTCTTGAACCTCGCCACCGCGTTCGCCCGAAAGCACCGAGCCCCCCTCACCGCCGACTCGCGTCACGCGCTGCTGGGCCTGGAAGGCGTCACCGCCGTCACCCCCAACGAGCCGGAAGTGGAAGAGGCTCTCGGCCTCACCATCGGGCACGACATGAAGAAGCTGGAGAGGGCCGGAAAGGCGCTGCAGACGCGGCTCAAGACCCCGGCCGTCCTGGTGACTCGGGGCAGCGACGGGATGGCCCTGTTCGAGGCGGGCCTGCCTCCGCAGCACATCCCGGTTTTCGGTAGCGATGAAGTGGCGGATGTGACGGGCGCCGGCGATACGGTGATCGCCACCTTCACTCTCGCCCTCGCCGCCGGGGCCACCGCCTTCGAGGCCGCCCATCTCGCCAACATCGCCGGCGGGCTGGTGGTGATGAAACGCGGCACGGCTACGGTGTCGGCTCAGGAGTTGCGCCGCGCCATTCGCACCGCGGATTTCGCATGACCGCTCCTTTCCGCCGCGCCGCGAGCAAGGTCGTCACCACCGAGGCTTTGAAGGAGATCTGCGACACCGCACGTGGTGCCGGGCAGACCGTGGCTTTCGCCAACGGCTGTTTCGACCTCCTTCACGTGGGCCACACCCGTTACCTTCAGGGGGCCCGCGCCGAAGGAGACCTCCTGGTGGTCGGCATCAACGCCGACGCCTCGGTTCGCAAGCTCAAGGGCCCGAACCGTCCGCTCCAGAACGAACAGGATCGCGCCCTTCTGGTGGCGGCTCTCCATGTAGTGGACTTTGTGGTGGTCTTCCACGAGGACACGGTGGACAACCTGCTGCTTGCCTTGAAGCCCGGTGTCCACTGCAAGGGTACGGACTACACGCCGGAAACTGTTCCCGAGCGCGAAACCGTGAAGAGCTATGGGGGAAGGGTAGCGATCGTGGGCGACCCCAAGGATCACAACACCAGCACGATCCTGAAGCAGAGGGCGCGGTAGATTTACCCCTTACCCAAGTGAGAATCCTGGTAGTCCGTTTGTCGTCGATTGGCGACGTCGTTCACACGACCCCCATGGTCGCGGCCCTGATTGAGTTCGGCCACGAGGTGGCGTGGGCGGTGGAGCCGCCGGCGGCCCCCCTGGTTGCCACTCTCAAGGGCCTTTCGCACACTTTCGTGCTGCCCAAGGCTTCGGCCTATGACTGGAACGATCGCTTTCGCCTGGCCCGGATCCTCCGCGACTTCAATGCCGAGGTCGCGATCGACGCTCAGGGCTTGTGGAAGTCGGCCTTCTGGACCTGGTTATCAGGCGCGCCCCGGAGGATCGGCTGGATTGCCGACCAGCGTCGCGAGGCCGCTTCGAGTGTCATGCTGACCGAGACCGTCGAATTTCTCGAACACCACGTCCACATCATCGACCAGCACCACGCCCTGCTCATCCGATTGGGAATCGACGAGCGCGGGTCCCGCGAATTTCCATTTGTACTTCCTGAAGAAGCGGTGGCGAAGGCCGCCAGGTATGGAACTTCGCTCGGTCGTCCGCTCGCGTTGATCTCGCCCGGTGGTGGCTGGGAGAACAAGCTCTATCCCCCCCAGATGTGGGGAGAGGTGGCGAAGGGCCTCGCCGCCCTGGGCCTGGCCCCGGTGATCCTCTGGGGGCCGGGCGAAGAGCCTCTCGCCGACGCCGTCGTCGCCGCCTCGGGTGGTGCGGCCCGGCGTGCTCCTGAAACCTCGGTGCTGGAACTTTCCGCCTTCGCCCGTGCCTCGCGCTTGTTCCTGGCCGCGGACACCGGACCCCTCCACATCGCGGGTGCGATGGGCGCGCCCCTGGTCGCTTTGTTCGGACCGACCGATCCCGCGCGAAACGGACCCTGGTCCCTCGACGATGAGGTTGTGCGGAGGTCCCCGCCCTGCGCGCCTTGCCACAAGCGGAGTTGCGAGACTCATCACGACATCATGAAGACAATCGAGGTCAGCGCGGTGCTCGAAGCGGCCGTTCGGCGCCTGGCCCGCTCTACCGATCGGAACGCGGCATGAGTCTTTCGAGGATCCGGGTTCGGGCGGGGTACACCGCGGGGGCGCTCGCTCTCTTCTTTGCCGAGCCCACCACCGAATCGCTTATACGCGGCGGAGTCCTTGCCCTGTTGGGCGAGTTGATCCGGATCTGGGCGTCCGGCCACATCGAAAAGACCCACCGGCTCGCCACCGGAGGCCCTTACGCCCACACCCGGAATCCCCTCTATGTGGGAAGCGTGCTGATGGCGCTCGGGCTTCTCGTCGCGGCGCGCCATCCAATCGCGGTGGTCGCTGGCCTCGCGTACCTTGTCGTGTTCTACCCCGCCATCATCCGCGAAGAGGCGAAGTTCCTCCGCGCGAAGTTCCCGGACGAATACCACGACTGGGCCCGGCACGTTCCGCTGTTCTTTCCCCGGCTCACCCCTGGAGGCCCGCGGCAGTCGAAGTACCAGATGAGTCGGCTGCTCGCCAATCACGAGTGGCGAAGTGTCCTGGGGCTCGCCCTCCTCGCCGCCTTCATGTTCTGGAGATCGTAGGGCCATCCTCCGCGATCTCCTTCCGTCGGCAGGCCCACCTGTTGCAACATAAGGCGTCATGTTCACCCCCGCCCTCGAACGCATCCTTGTTATTGCCGCGCAAGGAGCCCAGGACCGACGCCACGCTCACTTGACCACCGAACACGTCCTGCTCGCCATCGCGCATGATCCGGTTGGCCGCAGGATTCTCCACGGGTCCGGTGTCGATGTCGACCAGTTGATCAAGGGATTGACCGTTTACGTCGAGGAACAGATCGACCGCGTGCCCGACGGGTCGAGGAAGGCCCCCCAGCAAACCATCGGTTTTCGCCGCCTCCTCCAGTCGGCGGTCCTTCATGTGCAGAGTGCGGGGAAAAACGAGGCCGACGTGGGGGATGTTCTGGCCGCCCTGATGCAGCAGCCCAAATCGTTCGCCGCCGAAACCCTGGCTTCCCAGGGCATCACGCGGCTGGACGTCTTGAACTACATCTCGCACGGAGTTTCGAAGCGGCCCGACAGCCTTCCCGCGGGCCCCGCCCCCGCGGGCGATGGTGAGGAAGGTTCGGCGACGCCCACCGACCCTCTGGAATCCTTCGCGCCCTCGCTCTCTGAACGCGCCCGCCAAGGCCTGCTCGACCCTCTCATCGGCCGTCACAAGGAAGTGCGGCGAGTGCTCGAGATTCTGTGCCGCCGGCGCAAGAACAACCCGGTCCTCGTCGGTGATCCCGGTGTAGGCAAGACCGCGATCGTGGAAGGCCTCGCCCAGGCTCTGCTCAAGGACGATGCGCCCGAGTTTCTAAAAGGCGCCGAAATCTTCTCTCTGGACACCGGCGCGATGCTCGCGGGCACCCGCTATCGAGGCGATTTCGAAGAGCGCTTCAAACAAGTGATCGCCGCCCTCAAGAAGCGGCCCAAGCCCGTCCTCTTCATTGACGAGATCCACACGATGGTCGGTGCGGGGGCCACCAGTGGCGGCACCCTCGATCTCTCCAACATGGTCAAGCCGATTCTTCAGGGAGGCGACATCCGGATCATCGGGGCCACTACGTTCGACGAGTTCAAGGTCATTGAGAAGAACCAGGCGCTCTTCCGAAGACTTCAGAAGGTGGTGGTGGAAGAGCCGTCGATGGCCGATACCGTCCAGATTCTCTTCGGGCTCAAGGACCGACTCGAGAAACATCACGAGATCTCCATTAAGGACGAAGCCATTGACGGCGCGGCCAAGCTGGCCCAGCGCCACATGCGTGAGCACCGCCTTCCCGACAGCGCTCTCGACCTCCTCGATGAAGCGGGCGCTTCGCTTCGTCTCGACAAGATCGATCCGCGCGATGTGGATCTCTCTTTGATCGAACGCGTGGTGGCCCGGGTCGCCCGCATTCCGGAGAAACAGGCTTCTCTCTCCGACAAGGAAAGGCTCCGCAGCCTCGAGGAGTCGCTGAACCGCGTGGTCTTCCATCAGGAGAAGGCAGTGAAGCTGGTCGCCCAGGCCATCAAGAGGTCCCGCGCGGGTCTTGGCCCTGCGGACCGGCCGGTCGGTTGTTTCCTGTTCACCGGCCCAACCGGGGTCGGCAAAACCGAGCTTGCCAAACAGACCGCCAAGCAGCTTGGAAACGAGTTCATCCGCTTCGATATGAGCGAATACATGGAGAAGCACACGGTGTCGCGTCTGGTGGGTGCCCCTCCGGGCTACGTCGGCTTCGAGCAGGGCGGCTTGCTGGTGGACGCCGTACGCAAGAACCCTTACTGCGTGGTGCTTCTCGATGAAATCGAGAAAGCGCACCCCGACATCTTCAATATTCTTCTTCAGGTGATGGATCACGCGACCCTCACCGACAACAACGGCCGCAAGGCGGATTTTCGTCAGGCCATCCTCATCATGACCAGCAACGCCGGGTCTCTCGAAATGAGCGGCCGGGCCATCGGCCTGCAGCGCGATGCTTTCAAAGACACCGCGGCACGCGGCAAGGGGGCGATCGAGAAATTGTTCGCGCCCGAGTTCAGGAACCGCCTCTCCGCCATCGTCACCTTCGATTCGCTGCCCTTCGAAGCGATGGAGCTGATCGTGTCGAAGTTCGTTCTGGAGCTTGAGTCGCAACTGCGCGAACGCAAGGTCGCGATCACCCTTGCCGAAGAAGCGCGGGCCTGGCTCGCCCGGAAGGGCTACGACCCGAAGTTCGGCGCCCGCCCCGTGGCCCGAATCATCCAGGAGCACGTCCGCGACCCGCTCACCGACGAGATCCTCTTCGGAAACCTTGAAGCGGGTGGGGAAGTCACGATCAGGCTCAACCCGGCAGGCGACGGCCTCGCCTTCGAGTTCAAGCCCACGATCGTGAAGGAACCGGAAGAGAAGCTCGAAGCCTAGGCTCGAAGCCGCCTTCCCGTTCAAGGAACGAACCCTCGACCGTCTCCCGGAGCCCGGGTAGACCGACGCGAGACGCGAGACGAGAGCCGGGGAGAGGTTCTCATCGAGGACGAAACTCATGCCGCCGGGAAGGCGGTGAGCTTTCGTTCTCGATCGGCCGCGAAGGCCAGGCAAGCCC
>Ga0163144_10012329_pt1 | contig 17961 bp, 17 predicted proteins | sample OliLak19BULKMAT1_FD_123175 | JGI IMG/M metagenome (GOLD analysis project Ga0163144, IMG submission 123175) | Freshwater microbial mat bacterial communities from Lake Vanda, McMurdo Dry Valleys, Antarctica - Oligotrophic Lake LV.19.BULKMAT1 | ecosystem: Environmental > Aquatic > Freshwater >...
AGGGGCGGGGGCGCTGCCAGGCCGCTGGAGCAGCGCGGGAGGGGGAGGGAAGAAGAGAGCTGCGAGTGGCAGGCGTTGGGGGGGGGGGGGGGGGGGGGGGGGGAGGGCAGCCAGCAATTCAGTCAGCATGCAGTTTTGGCATCAGCATTATATGCGCACGGCGCACATACTGGTCTGCAGGATGTATATGCAATCGAGAGGGCGCGGTTCTTCATTGTAGCTGCCACCACCCTACAGCGCAAAGCATTGAGAAGCTTGGGCATCTGGTGAGTAGTCTTCAAAAAGTCCACGTTTCCTTACCAGAATATATAATCGGTCGTCAACAGTCGCAAACGCAGCGCGGCTTGTCGAGTCAGGCGAATCACCCAACCAGTTGGTTGGAGTCCACCGGCACGCACCCATTTCGCTCACCGGGGCGCCACCTAAATCCCTGGGAACGGAACTGCCAGGAACGGCAAGATCTAGTATACCAGTGCGGCTGTACGTGCGATACCGACTCATGCCACCTGCGCAGTCCACACGGCAGGTTCAGAGCGAACAGGAGGCACAAGTTCACGATCTATCAACAGGACGTTACCAAACATGTAGACGGTATCGTCTGTGACCGTGTGGACCCCAAACGAGAAGTCCTCGAGCATGCTCATGCGAGGTGCAAACATGGGTTTCCATCGCACGGGCAGTCCGGCACGCCACTCCGACAGATTCATTGAAAGCACCTGGGATGATCCAACTGCATGATGGCAGTAGCATACAAGCGCATCAATGATAAGTTTCATTCACTCTCATTGCTTCGTGCCAGACACTCACATCCCGCAAGCATGATCAGGAAGTCGTGGGAATGGGCGGTGGCCACGCCACACCGCACCACCAGGCTATGGCCCATTCGAGGGATCTTGAACCCTTGCGCAGAAACCTGTCATGTGACACAACATCAGCGGTGCATATGAACAGCTTTCCAGGACGGGTGCTCCAGCAAACCTCGTGCCAAGTCAAGGTGTCCAAGTCGAGCGCGTGCAGATCGCCAAGCTCTCCGTCTCGACCTTTGCCGCCGGAGATAAGCAGGGTGCGATGGTATAGCACAGCAGCGTGTGAGTGCCTGGCGGATGGTGCATCACCCTGTGCTTGAAGCGGGGTCCAATTTGCCAGCGCTAGACGTTATGTAGGTGCCGTCCATACACGCAGAGACATGAGACGGCAGATGAGACAGCCGGAGCATTACAGTCACTGACCTATGTCATAACACCAGAGGTCGTTGAACGCATCCGAACCATTGTCAGTAGTGGAACCCCCGAACAGCAACAGCCACCGATCGCTGACGCTGATCAATGTGGCGCCCAAACGCGGCGCTGGAGTCGACCCCAGAGTCTTGATGACATTCACCAAGGCCACGGGAGCAGTAGCCTGGTGGCCAGATGTCCAGTCGGCCATCCTGGCCTCGCTCCAGGGAAGCAGCTCCGAGGTTGAGTACCAGGTATTGGTGGTGGAATCTAAGCAATTCAAGTCTAAAGCAACAACAGCATCGAATGAGCGATTCAAGCTGCCCTCGCTCATCTGCAACTTCATGCATGAGAGACTACGGAAGCGCGCGTACCGTTGAACAGAGGGGAGAAGTCTGCGTCGTCATCATTATTGTATTCCGAACCAGAGCCTCCAAACACGTAGACCATTGATCCGCTCGCGGCCGCACACGCTCCGAATCGAGCGGAGGGCACCGAGCCCACAGCGGTAACCTGCTGCCAGGCCGCGTAGCGAACTGAAAGAGATAGGCGTCAACGCATCAGCAAGAGCGTACACAACAGTGATCTCAGGGCCAGCACTGTCGACAAACACGCACCTGGCTGCGTTTGAGAGAGTCGCTTTGTCTCTGAGCGGACATGACCGACTGCCATCAGCTCACATCGGGGGCATCGATTGACGTCACCCACGTACAGACACATCTGAGAGCACTCCGGACAGGTCGGATCGCGGCCACTTGAGTCCTCCGAGCCACATCTAGGTAGTGTCGTATCAAACCCTTGCAAGGCCAGCGTACGGTTGAGCGTCAACGAGGGTAACCCTGCAGGCGCCGGGGACACGTCGAACTGCGCCACGAAGAATACAGAACTGGCCTCATTGGAGTCAGAATTCTGCGAGATAGAACCTGCCTCGTTGCGCGGTAACACCGATGTGTTGCTGCATTCGTAAATGACGTAAAGAAACTGCTGATCGGATACGATCGGAGACGGCATTTTGATGGGCAAGCTGGCAGGCAGCGCAACGCGACCAATCATTGCAAGAGTGTCTGAGGACAACACGAGCAGTTCGTGCGGTGCTAAGGGATCCACAGGAGAGGCTGACGAATCAGATGAAGCGACTGGATCGCTGTTACTGCCCGGGCTGCTGCTTCCAAGAGCAGCGTCAGTGCAGCGAGCATAGAACAACCAGTCTCCGACACAAGCAAGCCAGCCTTGTTCGCCTTTGCGAAACGACGGAGATTGAGCCATAACTTCACCTAAACGGTCACTAGGCAATCGGCCGCGGTGCAGGGCGCCCGTTGATGTGGCCCTGGCACGGTCGGGCTCCGAGCTGCTGCCCATGTTGATCTTGCATAGGCCGCGCTCTGCACTGTGAATGAAGAGGGAGGCGCCATCCGAGCTGATAGCAGTGGCTGAATACAGGGTAGTAGACAGGCTATCGGCTGCTGCTCCACTGTACGACTGGTCTCTGCTACTGCATCGGAAAGCCGTGTACACTAGCGAGCGGGATGGGACTGTGCTTGCTGGCTTGATCGAATTTGAATCTGCCGCAGCTGCAGAAAGGAGCGGATAGCTGCCCGATAGAAGCAGGGACTCGCTGTCGAGAGAGGAGGCCAGTTCAGCATATGGGACATGGTCAGTGCGCTGCATCGTCGAGCACAGGAGCGCAACCTCGGGTGCACAAGCCTGCTGCAGCACGTGCTGAGACCACTCAGACCGCGGCGATGGTTGAGCAGACTGCGTCACCGAGTCAAAGAGGAGCACCAATCGAAGTATGGCCGAAACAGACCCACGAGCCAGCAGAAGCAGACGGAGGGCGTGCATCACTTGTCGAGCCAACCGCATCACGGTTGCGAAGCTCCCGTCGTCAACCGTACCGGCGCGAGTCTGGACGGGCTGCTGTGCGGTGAACCCAAGAGGTGGGTGACGCAATATGGACTCAAGCAAGGTCATCAGCCAGTCGAGCACACCCGCTGTCCAACGGAACGTGCTGACTTGGTAGGTCAGTGACGCTGGCCGGGCGAGTTCAAGGCTCTTGATGAGGGAATCCAGCATCACGGTGTAGAGAGGCTGCTGAGACATCAGTCCGGACGAAGGACTGTCAGATGCTGAGCTAAGACTCACTTTGAGAGCGGTGGTGAGGCTGTGTAGCAGAGCCGTGCTCAGCTGCAACATGGGCGCGGATAGCTGCGCTGACGATGACGACACATTGCTGCCTGAGCTCGCCAGACGGGATACCATCTCCTCCACAAACTCGGGCCGGTCACCACCTGCAAACTTCTGCTTCGCGTGAAACGCATTCAGGACGGAGAGGAGATAGCGGACGCGCGGCTCCAAACGCAGCGCCGCAAACGCTGAGTGAGCAGCTGTGATGTGCCGCTGGTGAGCGGCGATGGCGCGGGCATAATCTTGACGATGCTTGGCTGACGGTGCCATGATGTGTACAGCAGTTGCATCGCCCAGTAGGTCGGAGCCCGTGGTCTGCAGGTCGTCCAGTTCATCCAGCAGCAGCTGCACCTTCACTGGTCGGGATGGGTTCAGACGGCACACGTTACCGAAGTGGGTAGTCCCGCACCGCGGACACTCCAGTCGAGATGAGCTGCAGGGTATGAAATGCACAAAGGATGTATAAACTTGGCGCGATAGACTATACTCATCCACATCAAGAACCAACCTCGATTGTGCGTTTTGGCCCGGGGCTGCAACCGACGCAGAGTCAGCTAGATACAACATGTCTAAGGAGTGCATGTTGCGGACCAACTGCAACACCACACCCGGTCGAGCATTATCATCCTCTTCACTGGAGGGAGTGAGCCCCATCGCAGCTGCAGGCACCACACTATCGTAGAACTGTTCGTGCACCAAGCAAGCGCACTCGAATTGACGAGGCTGAAACTGTTTGCTTGATCCAACCAGAACCTGCAACCGTGCGAGACATTCTGATTTGACTAGAATGACGTCCTCCAATAGCACAGGTCGCGAAGTGTATATTGTTGAGTGCGTGCGCACGCCGATCGGTCGCGGTCGACCGGATGGTGCTCTTCATGGCGTACACCCGGTGCATCTGCTAGCCAAATGCCTCACGGAGGTGGCTCGTAGAGGGTAAGTTTCACTCGCATGCAAATGCCAAGCCGATGAGCTTCACAGTCGGCATCTGCTGTTCAGCAACGTGTCTCCTAAGCTGGTGGAGGATGTTGTAGCGGGTGTCGTCACTCCGCTCGGCAAACAAGGTTCGGAGCGACCGCAGCGTGATGCGTTGCTGTCCAATCTTACCTGTGCCGCGGGATGCAGGAGCCAACGTGGGCCGCTTGGCTGCACTGTACGCCAACTACCCTATCGAAGTCCCCGGCATTCAAATCAATCGCATGTGTGGATCTGGTACTGTGACCGCGGGCTGCGGAAAACAAGGGACGGGCGCTGATAACACAACGTACTGCCGTGCTCGCAGGCCAGCAAGCGGTTCACTTCGCATCTCAGGCAATTGCTTCCGGTGACATGGATATTGCGGTACTCGGTCTCTTGCATTGCATTGATACGAACCTCGCCTAAGCAGACGTGGACAGGTCGCCTGCGGTGTCGAGATGATGGGAGTTGTCAAGATGGGCTCGGACGCTGACGGTCAGTGTGCTTGGCGTTCGGCGCATATTTGCCGTGCTTGCACTCTTATTTCCATGGTCGACTTCATTTCTATGAAGGCCTGTTTGACCGCAACGGCAAGGAGAAAAACGACTTCGCCGCCACTTTCCCATACGAATTGGTGCATCAGGGTGTGTCCGCAGAGCTGGTGGCAGATAAGTACGGCATCACCAGAGCAGAATGTGATAAGTTTGCAGGTGAGTGTCCGCTCAATCCGAAACTGTGGAGGAAACTCTGATCATGCCTTTGATGCAGCTCTATCGCATCAGCGTGCCGCACATGCCATCAAGAATGGCTTTTTCGCTAGTCAGATCGTACCGGTTGACGTGCAAATCAAGGTGTGATGTGCTTTGCAATTCATTATTGTTTCTTCGACGATCCGACTCTCGTTGCACTTACCAGCAATCCGACGGAACCTCCAAACACGTGCCGAACTTTGCGACGGATGAGTGCGTCCGCTGGCCTGTAGACGATGCAAAAATGGTTGGTGCTTGTGTCAGCAATTCCTTTTCGTCACACGGCACCTGACAATAGTCTTGTTTGGCTTATTGAAGTCCAAGCTTCCTCCGGTATTCCGCAAGAATGGTGGGGTCGTCACCGCCGGCAACGCGAGTCAAGTATCGTACGTGCACTTGCGAATTCCCTCCTACGGTCGCCCGTTTTGTTTTTTTTTTTCCTTCTTTTTTTTACGCGTGACTTGATGTCCCTTGCGCCAGTGACGGGGCTGGCGCTGTGCTGCTCTGCTCGGGACCGAAGGCAGATCAGCTGGGGCTTCGCAAGCGGGCGCGTATTGTCGCTCGAGTGGTGGTGGGTTCTGCCCCCAAGTTAATGCTCGACGGCGTGATTCCTGGTTCGTTGTTCGACTGGGTGCACGACATATGCTTGCTGTAATGACGTTACTCTAGTTGTAGCTACGCAGAAGGTGCTGGCTAAGGCTGGCTTGCAGATTGAAGTATCAGCGTTCTCTTTGTCGTGTTCGCTGTACCAAAGCTTTTCCTCAGTTCCTGTATCTCTCGTTCACAGCAAATCGATATCTTTGAGGTGAACGAAGCCTTCGCTTCCGTCGTGCTTGCGTGGCAGAAGGTTAGTGTAGTATATGGTAAAATTGCACAAACATCACTTACACCGCTTGTCACGTCAGGTGCTGAAGGTCCCGATCGACAAAATCAACGTGAACGGTGGCGCTATTGCTCACGGGCATCCGCTAGGTGCCACTGGGGCTATTTTGATGACGAAGATGGTACCGAGACCGTTTGTGATTGGCTCCGTTATGGACTCGGCTGAGTAATTCACGCTGGGACTTCTCTTGCAGGTGAACGAGCTGGAGAGGCGCAAAGCTCGCTACGGCTTGCAGACCATGTGCATCGGTCACGGAATGGCTACTGCTACCATCATTGAGCGGGTGGCAGGGCCCAGTTCCAAGCTTTAACATCACCGGAAACTCGATTCGCATGTTCGCCGCGGTGTCGTTTACTTCATCCTATCAGTTTAAATAAATGAACGCGCCTGCACCACCTTTCCATAGCACGATATATAGTGGAACCGGACGGTCGCTTATGCGGCGCTCAGCTTCAAATTGTCAAGTTCAGCGCGCAGCTCCACCGTTTGACGATTGGCAGATTCTAGCTGCTCTTTGAGAACACTGACCTGCTCCTTGGTTTCGCGGAGTTCGGCGTTCAGCTCGCTGACCAGTAGCGACAGTTTCTGCTCATTCTCACTGCCACCTGCCACGCCAGTGCTAGCGCCGGCTCCAGAGAGGGACGGCGTGGAGTCCACTCGTCGGCCAAGCCCGAACATTCCCAACAAACCAGCCCCGCCAGCCCCAGTGCTGCCGGCGGACGCAGTGCCGCTGTCCTTAGCTGCGAGCAAATCATCGCATTGCTTCTTCAGCTTGTCCCGCTCCTCCTTGGTTTTCTTATGCTTCACAAGCAACGCATCCAGCTGCTGTTGTCGCTGCTTGTGGTCCTCGCGCATGCGATCATTTTCCTCCTTCAAGGTCTTGTGTTTTTCCTTCCATTCCCGCAGATAACCAAACGCTTGCTCGAACTTGCCCTCGACTTCGGCGAGGCGCTTGCGCGTCTCCGGTAATGCCGCTAGCGCGTCGTCACGCTCGCGAGTTAAAGCTGGAGGATGTCAGAAACGCAACGTCAATGCCAGCAGCCGGAACGAAGACCAAACCAGACGACCTACCGGCGATTGCTTGATCGTCATCCAGCTTCTGCGTTTGCAAATTCAGTACCTGCTCACTGAGCTGTACATGGGATCGCTCCAACATATCCAGTCGACGAAACTGGTCTGCTGTCAAGGATGAAGCGGCTAAGGTACCCTCCAACACGGGCGCTGCTCCAGCCGGTGCTCCTGTCGCAGCAGGAGGTCCACCAGGTGGGGTTGGAGTCGACGGAGCGGTACCTCGAGGAGTGCGCGTGGAGGATGAGGCGTCATTGTTTGCCATTGAAGAGTGATCACCCGCGACTGACTTTGCTTGCAGTCGCGCGTCGCCCAGTTCCTGCTCAAGCTGGTTGACACGAGACTGGCATTGTTCCAGAGTCGATCTCAAGATTCGGTTCTCAGCGGTCATGGCTACTTCTTGCTTAGCAGCATGCTCTGAGAAGACTTGTAGCTGCTCCTGCATCTGCTGGCGAACAGTCATCAGTTCATGTTCCAGCTTGCTCCGCGCCGCGCGGCCTTCTGTTTCAGACGACGCAAGTGCTAATTTGGCTTCGCTAGCAGAGGTATGCGCCACATGAGCATTTTCAACAGCAACAGATAACTGTTCGGAGCACGCAGTCTTCTCAGCTTGCAGCCGATGAACTTCTTGACGAAGTGAGTCTGCCTCAGCATGGAGCTCACGCTCAAGCCGCGTGAACTGTGCTTTCTCCTCGTTCAGCAAGGCAGACACGGCCTCGGTTGCGGCTTGAGACTCGCTCAGTCGCTGCTGCAGTTCCACTACCCTTCCTTGCGCTGTGTTAGCGAGAACCGTGGCGGCTTGCATATCCTCGATGGCGGAGCGCAATTGAGCCTTCATATCATCGGCAGAACCTGCGCTCAGCAGACCCTGAATTCGACTGGCCTCGGCAGAGGCGGTGGCCAGCTCACTTTCGCGTTGTTGTACGCGAGATTCCGACCGAGACAGGAGTTCCTTGCACGCCGTGAGTTGAGCTTGCAGGTCTGTAACCGTGGACTCCTTGCTTTCGAGAGATCGCTGTTGTTCTTGACTGGAGCTACGAACTTGCTTCAACTCAACGCTCATGGCAGCCAACTCGCGCTTGTGCTCTTCTACTGCCAAATCAGCGCTGGCGCCACGCTCTTTGGATTCCCGCAAGCGCTGGTCTAGCGTAGTTAACTCACTGTTGGCATTACCGAGTCGCAATACCAACTGAAGGAATTCACATCAGCGCGTCAGATGAGCAATCAGTCCGACAGCTGACACGGCGAGCACCTACCTCATCGCGTTCACGCTGCAGAGCATCCACACGAGCCTGAGAGCCCGAAACGGTTTCCGCTGATGTCTCAGATCCCTTTTCGACGTCCGCCAGTTGGGCAGTTGCGCGTTGGACATGCGCCTCTAATTCTGTATTTCGGGCACGTGACCGCTCCAGGTCAGTCTTGTAAGCCTCCACCTGTGAAACTGAATCTTTCAGCAACCCCTCGAGCCTAGCAACTTGGACTGATGCCTCCGATGATAACTTCTGCGCGGTAGATAATTCGTGACTGAGTAAGTCGGATCGATGAGACTTCGCGGAGAGCTCTTGCTTGCGGGATTCCAACTCCGCCGCTAATTGTTCCAGTTGGAGCTGCGTTTCTGCAATACGACCACACGCCACGTCAAGCTCAGACTTCATTTCAGCCTCTTGATCGCTGTGCTTGCACTTGGCTTCCTCAAGCTGTTCTGCAGCCAATTGCTGACCCAACACAGCACGCCGCAACTCTTGTTCCGTGAGCCGCTGCTGTTCAAGCGCCTCGTGATGCTCACCTTGGAGCCTTTCCAACACAGTCCTTGCAGCCTCCGCTTGCGATAATGCACCCGCCGCTGCCTGTCGGAGAGTCGCTATCTCCTCCTGCGCTCTCCGCAAATCCGATACCGCTGTGTGCTCGCTGCTTTCAGCCGAATGCTTGAGTGACTGTAACTCGATCTGCTGAGCACTGTACTGCGTTTGCACAGTGGAGAGTTGAGCCATCAAAGACGCGACCTCGCCTGTGAGACGGCGCTCGGATTTGGAGACGGATTCGAGCTCCGACTGAGCCAGCTGCAGGTCCTTGGCAGTGGCCTGAAGTTGAACAGTTAGTTCAGCGCGCACGCGATCGGCATCTGCGAGGGCCCGCTGGAGCTTGGCTTCCGCATCTACAAGGGCCTTGGTGGCACTCTCATTAGCATTGTGAGACTGCGCGAGTTTGCTGCGGGCATCTTCAGCATCGCTTTTGAGCACCGCGAATTCATGGTCCCGCTGTTCGAGCCGCAATCTTATAGCTGTCAGCTCTACCGTCACATCGCTGAGTGCGGAGCGCAGTCGATTGGTTTCAGCCGCGGTCTCGCTTGCTTGATTCGAGTGCATGGCATGCGATGCCTCTACATCCTGCAGCAACTGGCGGGTCGACTGTGTCTCTCTGACGGCGTCGTCATAAGCGGATCGGGCGAGTGTTACCTCTGACGACAACCGTGTAATCTCTGATCTCAGCTCTTGCATAGAGCTTTCTGCAGAACGCGCAGTGCCTTGCTCGTGCTGAACAGCTGTTTGCAAGGCGGCCACTTGTCCACGCAGCTGCTCCCGCTCTACTGTCAGAGCAGATACCTGCTCTTCGGCGAGCTGTAACCGATCGGCTCGCTCAGATAGTTGGGCAGTCAATTTGTCAACTTGCTGTTGGTGTAAGCTGCCTTCCTTCTGAGTCCGACCTCGTACTTGGGACAGCTCTTTCTTCAAGCTAGCTACCTCGCGACTCAGTTGTGCAACTTGATCATCGGCCTTCAGTCGTTCCGCCTTCTCAACTTGCAGCAGCTTGTTGCTAGCATCAAAACGAGAATTCAGTTCCTTCAAAGCTCCTTCTCGCTGTGCCGAAACGCGCTCTACATCGGCCAACTTGGTCTGAAGTAACCGGTTGTGTTCTTGCTCGTGTTGCAGTTTGGAGGTCAGGCTGACAACAGCCTCTTCCTTGCGAGACGCAGCGGTCTCCACAGATTGCAGCTTATCACGAGCTTGCGAAAGTGTATCTTTCAAATGCTCAATCTCTTTCCTGCGCTGTTCAGTCAGTTTGTGCAGAGCCTGTCGCTCCTCTCCCGCGGTAGCCAGGGTCTGACTGAGCTGTGCTATCTGTGAGTTCATAGCTCTTCGCTCCATTTCGCTCTGGTCGGCCAGCGCTTTCGTGCCCGAAGTGCTGTGAGCAATGGACTCTTTGAGCCGCTGGACGGAGGCCTCAAGCTCGGCCTTCTGTCGTGCCTGCTCGTCTGATGCCTTCGAGGCTGAATGCTTCATGTCGGCGATCATGGTGTCGCGGCCCCGTATCTCGCTCTCCCCCTCGCGCACAGAGGACTGAAGCTCACCGTTTCGCCTCAGTAGATCGGCACTGCGGCTTTTCTCTTCGGCTAGGGATGCTTTGAGAGAAGAGATCTCCTGGCGGAGTCCACCGATTGCTGCATCACGCTCTCGTAACACATGCTCGCTTTGAGCAGAAAGCTTGTCTTTGTCGTGCGTAATGGCGAGCATGCTTTGCTGAGCGACCAATTCTGCATCTCTTGCTGCAGCCATTTCTTCGGTTAACCGATCGACAATACTCTGCTCCCGAGTCATAGCCACCAGTAGGGAGTCCCGCTCTCTCCGAAACCGCCCCAGCTTCTGCGCCTTTCGCTTCAGCATCAAGACCGCTTGTTGAAGCTGCGCGGACAGCTCCAGCGCACGCTCTTCCGAGCGTGTAGCACGTACCTCCGCCTGTCTGGCTGCTGAATCTAGTTCGACTAGCTCCTCCAGAGCCTTTTCTTCTCTGGACCGACTGTGCTGAAGCTCCTTATACAAGCCCTCAATCATTTGCAAGTGTCGATCCTGAACCTGTTGCTCTGCGTGCACAGTGGAGGCAACGGCGGCGTCATCGGCACTGATTGGTGCTGCTGACGATCCAGCGGGAATTTGGTTCGAGGCAGCAAACACATCGGATGTGTTTCGAACGACGAAAGCGCCCTTCAAACGTTGGTAGCGCAGATAAACATCCTGTATATCTGAGCAGAAAGTCGACAGGTTAATGCGACAATAACATGCGGTTTCAATCTTCGTGCGAAGCCACCATACCCACGATGTGAACGCTAGCACGAGACAGGTCGTCCAGAATTGGTTCCAAGCCGGACCTGAAAACGAAAGCCGTTGAAGCTTTCAGATGTACTGCGACAGGGAGATACCAGAAGAATGACGGAGCCGAAAACACAACATACCGTCCCGACAGATGAAGAACTGATAATCCAGCCTGTGTAGCCATGGCGCTAGGAATGCAATGACGACATTTCGCCTATATTCCACTTACCTCAATGGGGGCTCCTTCATAGATGTGAGAAACAGATTAGTGCCTCTAAAAATAGCGACTAGTTGCCGTGTCGTCCGTGATCACCGGAAGCGTGCTCTGACATGTTGCAAACTTGAAGCCTCGTTGTCTTCACTCCCCTGATCCATCAGGTCAGCTCCTTGGCATCCCGACGGTGCTAGCGTATTACTTCATGGGTCAAGAGGACGTATCAACTCCAATAAATCATTCTTGAGTCAGTGCTTCATGTTTTAGTTCATGCACCGTAAACCACATGGCTTCTGCAATCAAAAGAGCAGGCAAGAGCAACAATGACGCCCCAGCTCCGGTTGCAGGTACTACGACTAACAAGGCAGTCAACCGTCCAGTCATGGCAGTCAGTACGTACGATCTGCTGTTGCGGTGTGCTGGAAGTGAATGTTTCAGTGTCGCCTGCTGTTCGTTAGGTGCCATGATATCTCCTCGGACACGGTCGGACTCGACACATGGGGCAGCATCACCGCGTATGGTGGTAGGTTCTCCGCCAGCTGGGTCTGTTGTTCATGTCCCGGCCAAACTTCGGGGACGGGAAGTCTCAGCATTGTCTTCAGCTGCTGGTAGCGCAGCCGCTGCAAAATCTGGCTCTGCAAGTGGGACTGCTACGCCATTAGCAGGTCGCTCTACCCCTGGACCTACCAGCAATGCAACTGCTGTTGCTAATGTTGGACAATCCGCTCCAGGACTCAACTCTGTCGCTCCATCTGCGCTGTCTCGCGATCGCGAGAAGGCGCATCTGGCCCGAGAGAAACATCAACAGCAACTTCAGCGAGACGCGGCTCCTCACACCATCAATGTTGCAGTGCGTGTCCGTCCGCTGGACGCAGTAGAGAGATCGGAAGGCGCGTACGAAACGGTGGAGGTGCACAGCAACAAGGTGATCATTCTTCACGACCCAAAGGATCGCTCAACGCAGTCTAGCGGATCCAAAGATCCCCTCCAGCGCTCGCGAGGTACATCATGCTCAGTCTAGCGACTCTTGGCTTCCGACTGATGACGGATGTTCATGTGCTAGAGGGACGTTATCAGTTTGATGTTGCGGTGCCCAAAGACGGCACGACTGCGTCTCTGTACGACCTGACATGCAAGCAGGTTGGATGTTTCGAAGACTCAATGCTTGTGGTTTTTAGCGTCGTTTCATTCTGATCTCCTCATTGTAGGTCGTCACGCACGTGATGAATGGGCGACACGGAACTGTTTTCGCATACGGCGCGACCGGTTCAGGCAAAACATACACGATGGCGGGCACGGGAGATTCGGGTGCTGGTGATCACCACTCCAATCCAGGTATAATTGCAGCTGCCTGTTTGTCCGGTGTATTCGCATGTGGTGACTGCTTGCTGATAAGCTGATTATGCTGCGCTAGGCTTGATGTACCTCACCATCTCAGACCTGTTTAAGCGGCTAGATACTCAAACGCATCCCATCACCGTGAAAGCTTCGTACATGGAGATATACAACGAAGCCATTCGAGACTTGCTTGACGCTTCTAGCAGCAGTGGCCAGACTCTTGATCTGAGAGAGGACCCGACTCAGGGTGTGTCTGTGGCGGGCATCACCGAGTATCCCATGACGTGCGCGGATGACGTGTTTACAGTTCTCCGGGAAGGTGGCAAACGACGTACTACAGATTCTCACTTGCGAAACCAAGCGTCCTCTCGAAGCCACGCAGTCCTGATCATAACCGTCAATCAGCACGCGGGGGTACTGGTGCATTGATTTGTTGATGTGGCAAGCGAACTCATGCCCATGATTTGCTGCATCAACTGTTCAGGCGATGAATAAGCCCAGGCGCAAGCGTCCGGATGGGGGGAGTGAGTCTGATAGCGAGGAGGAGGCGGAGCAAAAACGTAAATTCGGCTCGTTGACGGTCGCGCTTGGAAAAGTCGTTCGCTCCGCCAACTTGACCATGATCGATCTTGCCGGTAACTAGCCGATTCGGTCATCGGACGTGGCTCGGGAACGCTGATCGTTGAGCTGTGTGTAGGCTCTGAGCGAGCTAAGCGAACAGGGACCAGCAAAAAAATGCTGCAGGAAGGTGCAAAGATAAATCGATCACTTTTGGCCCTGGCCAACTGCATCAACGCGCTTGGTGAAACCAAGAAAAAAGGTTGGCTATTTCGGACGATTGTTTAGCTCTCCCGATGTTGATGGTACGCGGATCCTGTGTGCAGGCTTGTACATCCCGTATCGTGACTCAAAACTCACCCGACTGCTCAAAGACAGTCTTGGTGGCGGGTCTGGTGCCCATACGGTCATGATCGCTAATGTCAGCTGTGCATCTTCCCAATTTGATGAGACTCGTGAAACGCTTCTGTACGCAAACCGTGCGAAAAATATCAAAGGCATGTGATGCAAGTATGCTTTCTTGGACTGACCTCTACGCTCACTAACGAGATGACTATGATCTGGCAGTCAGCGAGGCTGTTGCCAACACCTTGGCTGCGCGCCGAGCCAGCGTTTTCTCTCGAGACGACTATCAAAAAATTGTTGCAGACCTGCAGTCGGAACTGTTGCAGCTCAAATCTACGCTTTCAATGTCAAAGCGTGCTTCACTAGGGTTTGGTAGCATGGCGGCTGCAGCTGCTCTCGCAGCTGCATCAACTGTTGCTCCAGATCTAGTTCAGGTACTCATCCGTCTCGCCAGACTATGTCAGAATGCTTCTCAACGCTCATTTGGGCATTTTAATCCGTTGCAGGCCGCGTCTCTCTCTCGAATCGACGAAAGTGCCGCGGAGGATGTACCGGAAGCGAGTGACGCTGTCCTATCGGACGAACAAGATCAATTGCGCTTGCTGGCGGTGCAAGCCGCTCGAGCAAGGTCATCATCCGCTGGAACCCAGCTTGGGGCAGGGGCACCTGAATCTGGACGAAGAAAGAGTGTCTCGGAGATGATCACTACGCACTCGCTGGTGCAGCGGATCGTAGAAAACTTCCAGGTGAGCATCAGTCGACAGACGTTCCTGTGGTCGTTCTTCCATTGACCTGAGATATGTCGTGCAGGAGCGAGTGCAAGTCCGCAGAGCCTTGGTGGAGCTGAACGAAACAGACGCATTGAATCGTCGCGACTTAGAGTCCTTGGAAACAGAATTGGAGCAATGGGATCAACGCAAGGCTACACTGCATAGGGATAATCTGGCCGATTTGTTGCTCAAACGAGCTCAACGCGCGCCCAGTCTAATGTCTGCAGCACCAGAGCGACCTGCGCCAGAGATTGGTTCTCACGGCGTGGCGAATCGTGGCGGCCCGTCGTTCAGCATCTCCACCATTCCGGAGGTTCCGACGCCTGGCGGGATCTCCCAAGGATCGCCAGAGCGCCGTGTTCCTGCTATTCAGCCCGGAGAAAGAGGAACTCCAGCAGACTCTGGTCGCAATTCGCCCACAGGCCGGCATCGCCGCAGCGTATCGCAGCCCCATGTACTAGCGGCGTCATTACAACAGGCAGCACTCACGGGCTCGCGTAGGCGCGTGAGGGAACTCAAACCAAAGCGCTCCCGAGGTAGTGTACGAAGCAATCGCAGCGACAGAACCTCTATCTCGTCGGCATTGTCCAGCGCGTCGTCAGACACACCGGGTTACCACTATCAGAGGCCTTTCGAGCCCATCTTCGGCAGTTCCGAGGACGTGACTGCGGAGTTGGATCTCGCGATGCAAGACGATGACTATGGAACGCAGCCCCAGCGCTCTGATCGCAAAACCAGCTCCCTCGATCGTCCTCGCAGCTCTGATGGGCTTGATGTGGATGCCTCGGAATCCGGCGATTCGGAGGTTTTGTCTACTTCATCTCGGGGAGTTTCGGATGATGAGTTTGATACGTGGCTTGATGGCAATTCGGACGACACTGACGGTGAAGCTGCTGGTGCGGGCGTTTCAGGAGCTGAACAGCAGTCTTCCGTGGGGATGCATCATCCATCAGCGGACCGCAAGCAGGAACAGCGTAGGCGCTCTTTGGATCTTGTCAAAACTCGCGCTGAGCTTGAGCACGGGCTGGCAGCTTTACAACAGCAGCAAAAGCTCCGAGTTCATGAAGACGGTGGCGCCATGGTTCCTGACTCGCCCGAACCGGACTCGCCCGGCTTCCTAGACGAGCTGGTACCGAATGATGTGTTAGTAGTCCCACCATCCGCTGCGAAAACGCCGGCGTCTCGTGTAGACGCAGTAGGCCCTACGCCCCTGGTGGCTGTTGTGGATTATGATATGGACCTAGACAAGATCAATACCCGCGTTCGAGCGAGGAGTGATGCAGTGGAGCTTGCGATGAGAGGTATTGGACAAGCAGCTGCTCCACCAGTCATTGCTCGCCTCCGTCCGGTCGTGCCTGAGGCTTGGAGCTCGAACAAGGTTATGCGCGCGGCGCCCGCTGGCCTTCCGGTTCCAAGCTCCGGTATAGGCACGGTCGAGGTTGCCTCGACTGCTGGATCCTTATCAAATCACCGACCTATAGCGACGCCCTTCACGAACTCGACGCGTTCTCAAAATCGTGATCCGCGATGGGTTCGGCGTGCTCGCAGGGAGGTGAAAGCTGTCAAAGCGTCTCTGTTGGAGAATGCGCACTACCGTAAGGCTCAGATGGCAAGATTGGGTGAGTTGGACATTATGGCGTCTCGACTGCACGAAGAGATCGCTGCTGCTGCACCTCTCCTTCGAGAAGAGCGTCAAGAAGTGCTTTACTTAACTTTGGAGCGATGCGTCCTCGAGTCAGAAAAAATGGAGTTAGAGCTGCAGGCCCGATACATGCGAATGGAATTGCAAGTTACAAGGGGCGAAGCTGAATATTATGAAAGCATTCTACGTGACAGACACATCAACGTCATCCCGTATCATCAGTCTTCTGCATTCAAGGCGTCAACTGCAGCGCTATCTTTCAGCGTTCCCCTACCTGCTGTGCCCGATCTGCTGCGCGCGCCATCAGCTGCCATCAACCCGAACTCACTGCACCCCGCTACTCTGGCGCATGTGGGTCACACACCGGGTCAATCGGGAACCGCATCCCCAACCAACAACGGCCCGCGGGCCTATCGTGGCGCATCGACGTTCAGCCAGAGATCGCCGGGCGTGTCTGGCTACGCTTCTCCGGTAGTTGTCGCCCCGCCGGGAGGCGTACCGCCTCTGCTTCTAGACTTTCATAATATTTCTGTCGAATCTGCCGCTGGTAGTGGTGGTCGATCGTCTGGTTCGGCTCGCATGGATGCTGCTACGTCTGGCGGCTCCCAGCCAGCATCTTCCCCTGCGACCAACCGCTCTAAGGCAAGCGCTTCTTCTCCGCGAAGCACAGTTGTGCCGCCGAACGTGGTCACCAAGGTCGCTACTGTTGTTGCCAAAGAGATTGATTTTAAGGATGACATGTCTCCCAACGAAGTTGTGTTGCGTGCCCGCGTGGCCGCGGCGACAAACAGCAAAAGCACGCCGTTACTGCCTCCAAGAGCAACCAGCCACCCAACTAGCACCAAGCTGCCTCTGACAAGCTCAAACACCAGCCATGCGTCAACCTTTCTTTCCGGTCCGGCTTCAGCGTGGAATCCGGCATACGCGAAACGGAGCGCGTCCGTAGCGGGCACCCCTGGAAGTGTCGACCCGAATAGTAACGTGGGCGATCAAGAGCGCGACTCTTCTTCATCAGCTTCCTTATCCGCATTGATTTCGAGCGCAAACGCGGTTCTGGCCAGCTTGCAAGCTCGTTCGTCACAGCGCCCCGCATCCAAATCGGTTTCCGTCGCAGATGCCACTTCTGGTGCCAATAGACCGAGGTCGACCACCAGTAACCTCATTGCCAATCGCGTTACCGCGCTTGTCGCGTCCCACCCAGCAGTCACACGTGAGGTTTTTCAGCCCCCGAGGCGCCCTCCTCCTGTATCCGTGCCTGCAGAGGCGCAAATCACCCATGCGGTAGGCTTGCAGTCAGCTACTGGCGTAGTCCAGGCGGTTTCCCCTCCATTGATGCTATTACCGCTTACGCCTGTCTCGCCTATAACTCCCCCTTGACGGGAGCACGTTTACTATTTGACTCTTGGTTTCGATTACACACAAGAATGCAGCAAGACACCCAACCATCATCGTACACAGGAACTCACAGCAGAAGGAACAATAAGGACGGGGAGCGCGATGGACGGACTGCAGTTTCACGCTGCGTGAAGTGTCCATGGGCTTGCGGGCTGGTGAGGTTTGGGTCACAAGAAAGCGGCTTGGGAATCCGGCTAGAATGGTGCATCGATTCTGACTGGCACGATCGATGTGTGCGGCAAATGCAAGGCAGAGCTTTTGGCAACGGTGATTAGGTTACTTTGTTCGCGCTCAGACTCAAGTCAACTTTTCCATAAACTGTGCAGTGGGTGCAAACAATTGACTCAACTCAGCGCACTAAAGCAGAAGTTTGTTGGACAAACACACGAAATGGGAGATCATTCGTCTCGAAGAAGCGCGCGATTTCTCAGCGCACGTTCTCTTTTGTGTGTCTGTGCGTGCATTGTTTCCAGTTCAAAAATTCCAATCTAGCAATGTCAGGTAGCCGATCCGTTGAATACGTTACGTGGCTGCACCTGAGTGATGCGGGAGA
>Ga0163144_10012330_pt1 | contig 17961 bp, 14 predicted proteins | sample OliLak19BULKMAT1_FD_123175 | JGI IMG/M metagenome (GOLD analysis project Ga0163144, IMG submission 123175) | Freshwater microbial mat bacterial communities from Lake Vanda, McMurdo Dry Valleys, Antarctica - Oligotrophic Lake LV.19.BULKMAT1 | ecosystem: Environmental > Aquatic > Freshwater >...
CCTGATGCGGCAGGTTCGCGCCGCCTGAATCGACCAGATAAATGCAGGCCAGCCGGTTTTCCTGCGCGATTTCCTGCGCGCGCAGATGCTTTTTCACCGTCAGCGGATAGTAAGTGCCACCCTTCACCGTCGCGTCGTTACACACGATCATCACCTGTCGGCCTGACACGCGACCAATGCCTGTGATCATGCCCGCGCCCGGAATATCCTCGCCATAAACTTCGTGCCCGGCGAGTTGGCCAATTTCCAGAAACGGGCTGCCGGGATCAAGCAGCCGTTCGACGCGCTCACGCGGGAGCAGCTTGCCGCGCGCGGTGTGGCGCTCGCGTGATTTTTCATTCCCGCCAAGCGCTGCGTGCGCAACATCGCCGCGTAGCCGGTCCACCAGCGCGCGGTTATGCGCGGAATTGGCGCGGAAGGTGTCGCTGTCCGGGTTGATTTTGGTGTCGAGCACGGGGGCGCTCATCGGCGGCATCCTTTGTGATTATCGCACCCTGCTAGCCCGCCGTCCCGCGATTGGGAAGGCGCTGGCGTTCAGCACGCGACCGGCGCAATCCACGCAACAAAATGACGTCCAGCAAGAGAGTGACGGATAAAACGCGCTGCCCGCTCCGCGCTGTTTGCTGACGAGCGTCGCTTGCCTGCCCATCGCCGCCACCGCGCAGATTGACGCAAAGGCAGCCGCGCTGGCGTCAAGCGGTGATGCGGCGATGATCGACAAGAAGGCGAAGGCTGGCGATGATTTCAACGCATACGCCAGCGGCGTCTGGGCAGCGGGACCCCGGCTCAATGGCCGGGGCCATGGCAGGATGGCGGATGCATCGGTTTGATGCTCAACCCCGCCATTTCGGTTGCCTTAAGGAAGCCGCTATTATTGTATGACCATCGGTGCAGGCTGAGCGGACGTGCTTTGCGGCGTATAGGTCAGCGGTACATCTTCATCGATAAAACCACGCACCGTCGTGCCGGCCGGCATTTCCGCGCTTTTGCCCGTCATGAAGAATCCGGCAGGGGCAAATACGATCGCGGAAACCGCGATGGCACCGACGGTCCCCGATCCGCCCTTGCTATCGAACATCCCGGAGAGCCGGATTGTCCGTCCGTTTGCGTTGACATTCAATACGCGACCTACGATTCGCCCGGACTTTCCCCACATGCCCTTGTAGCGCACGTCGGTCAGCTCGCCGACTGCGGGACTTCCTGCAGGGATGATGGTCACATTGTTGATGACCACAGCTTCCGCAACTTCCATCCGAACACGATCGTTGATTCTTGCGACCTTTTCCTTGGTCGAAATGCCCTCGAGAAAACGAAGGACGATTGGCGTACCGGTCCGTAAAACAGTTGTCACGGGTGTCGGCATAGTGACCCGTTGCGCCAGCGCTGGCGTAGCAAGGAGTAAACCAACAATTGCGGTAACAAATATCTTCATAAAGCCCCCTCTCGACGCAACGCGCCATGCCACGCCAGATAATCCATAGCCTTCTGAACAAAACGTATCCAGCGGGATCGCACAAGCAAAACTTGCATCTAACCCCCAATCAACTCACGTCCGATCAGCATCCGCCTGATCTCATTCGTGCCTGCTCCAATATCGAGCAGCTTGGCATCCCGATAAAACCGTTCAACCGGCCAGTCCTTGGTATAGCCCGCCCCACCCAGCGCCTGCACCGCCTCATTGGCGACACGCACCGCGCTTTCGCTCGCGAGCAGGATCGCGCCTGCTGCATCAAAGCGCGTCGTCTTGCCCGCATCGCAAGCGCGCGCGACGGCATAGACATAGGCGCGCGCGGAATTGAGCGCGACATACATGTCAGCGATCTTGCCCTGCATCAGCTGGAACGCGCCGACCGGCTTGCCGAACTGTTGACGCTCGCGAACGAAGGGCAGCACGACGTCAAGACAGGCCTGCATGATGCCCAATTGAATGCCGGAGAGCACCGCGCGCTCATAGTCGAGCCCCGACATCAAAATGCCAACGCCGCCATTGATCGGCCCCATCACATTGGTATCTGGCACCTCGCAATCATTAAACACCAGTTCGGCCGTAGGAGAGCCGCGCATGCCCATCTTGTCGATCTTCTGCCCGATGCTGAAACCGGGCATGTCCTTTTCAATCAGGAAGGTGGTGATCCCGCCCGATCCTTCACCTGTCTTGGCATAGACGACGAGCGTATCGGCATAGGCCGCATTGGTGATCCAGAATTTGGTGCCGTTGAGGACATAGCCACCCTGCACCGCAGTCGCGCGCAGCTTCATCGAGACGACGTCTGATCCCGCACCCGCCTCTGACATTGCAAGCGAGCCGACATGCTCGCCCGATATCAGCTTGGGCAGATACTTGGCCTTTTGCTCCGGGTTGCCCCATCGCGCGATCTGATTGACGCACAGATTGGAATGCGCGCCATAACTCAGGCCAACCGAGGCCGAGGCGCGGCTGACCTCCTCACACGCGATGACATGCTCCAGAAATCCCAGGCCCAGCCCGCCGTCAGCCTCCGGCACGGTGATGCCGTGCAAGCCAAGCGCGCCCATTTCGGGCCAGAGATTGCGCGGGAACCAATCCTCGGCATCGATCTTAACGGCGAGCGGCGCAATTCGGTCAGTCGCAAAACGCTCGGTCGTGTCGCGGATCATGTCAGCGGTCTCGCCAAGCGCGAAATCAAGGGCGGTGGTCATCTTCATTCTCCCAGCACGGGCGCGTCACCCCCGATCCTTCGACAAGCTCAGGTGAGCCTTGTTCCGCGGCTTACCGTGCCTTACGCGTGGCCGGTTCTTTGGGGCACCGTGGGTGCCAGAACAAGTCCGGCATGACGAAAGAAGTGTTTAGGCGACAGTATCCGGGGGAACCAAGTGGCCAGCCTTTTTCGCACCAAGACAATCCTGCACGGCGATAACCGCCCGGTCGAGCATCGCCTGGCGCGCACGCTTTCCTGGCCGCATCTGGTGGCGCTGGGGGTTGGCGCAATTGTCGGCACGGGCATCCTGACCTTGATTGGCGTTGGCGCGGATCGCGCGGGACCAGCGGTGTTGCTGAGCTTTGTGGTGGCGGGCGCAATTTGTGCATGTGCCGCGCTTTGTTATGCCGAAATGGCGACGATGATTCCGGCATCGGGCAGCGCCTATACCTATAGCTATGCGGTGCTGGGGGAGATTTTCGCCTGGGTGGTCGGGTGGAGCCTGATCCTGGAATATTCGCTGGTGGTATCGACCGTCGCGGTTGGCTGGTCGGGCTATGCGGTGGGGTTTCTCAAAGGGTTGGGGATCATTGTGCCGACGGCGCTTGCCAATGGTCCCGCGCTGGGCGGGGTGGTGAACCTGCCCGCAGTGCTGATCATTGCGGTCGTAGCGGGGCTGCTGATGCTCGGCACGCGGGAAAGCGCGCGCGTGAATACCGCGTTGGTCGGCCTCAAAATATTGACGCTGTCGCTGTTCGTGTTCGTCGCGCTGCCGCATTTCGATGTCGCCAACCTCACGCCGTTTGCGCCCTATGGCTATGGCAGCGCAGTCGGGGAGGGCGGTGCCAAATATGGCGTCATGGGGGCCGCTGCGATCATCTTCTTTGCCTTTTACGGGTTCGATGCGATCTCGACGGCGGCGGAGGAGGCCAAGGATCCCGAGCGTGATCTGGCGATTGGCATTGTCGGATCGATGGTCGCCTGCACGGTGATCTATTTGATCGTGGCGGCGGCGGCGGTGGGGGCGATTTCGTTTACCCGCTTTGCCGACAGCCCGGAGCCGCTCGCGCTCATCCTGCGCGAACTGGGGCAGGGCAGCATTGCAACAGTGGTTGCCGCCGCCGCTGCGATTGCGTTGCCGACGGTGCTGCTCGCTTTCCTCTATGGCCAGAGCCGGATATTCCTCGTGATGGCGCGCGATGGCTTTCTGCCGCAGAGTCTGGCCAAGGTTGATGCGCGCGGCACACCTGCCCGAATCACGCTCGTCACCGCGATTTTTGTGGCGATCATTGCCGGCATCGCGCCGCTCGATGTGATCGCCAGCCTCGCCAATGCCGGGACTTTGTGCGCGTTCATTGCGGTGGCGGCGTGTGTGCTGGTGCTGCGGCGGCGCAGTCCGGAGGCGAAGCGCCCGTTCCGAACGCCGTTTGCCTGGGTGGTCGCCCCGGCGGCTATCCTTGGATGTCTGTATCTGTTTACCAGCTTGCAGCAAGTGACGCAGGTGTCGTTCTTTGTCTGGAACGCGATTGGGTTGCTGGTGTATTTCCTGTTCGGGCGCGCGCGGTCGCTGGTTTCAGGCTGATCGTCTGCGCGCAATCTGGATCAGCGCGACCAGCCCAATCAGCGCCCAGCAGACTTCCAGCATCGCCGCTGGCCATGCCTGATGCCAGATAACGTTGATGGCAAGCGTGGTGCCGCCGATAAAGTTCATCGTCTGGAAGAGAGCGGAGTCGCCGGATAGCTTGCCGATCGAGGTCAGCAGATAGGCGCTGAGGCACAGCCCCGATCCGATCCAGCCGAGTGTTTCGATGAGCAAGGTCATGCAGCGACCCGCCCGATCCGCCACAGCGTGAAAATCCCGATCCCCGCCCAGGCAATGTTCAGCACCGCCGATGGCAATGCGCCGTGCCAGCCGCTGTTGAGGATAAACCCTGCCGCGCCGAACACATTCATCCATTGGAACGTCGCCGACTGGCCCGATAATCGCCCCGTCGATACCAGCAGATACGAAGCGAGGATGATCAGCGCCGCTGCCCAACCAACGACCTCGATCAGCGCTTCATTCAAGCCGCCAGCTTCCGCAGCACATAGTGCAGGATGCCGCCATTCATGAAATATTCGGCCTCATTGGCGGTATCGATCCGGCAGAGCGCGGCAAAGGTGAAGCTGGTGCCATCCTTACGCGTGACGAACACATCAACCTGCTGACGTGGCTTTAGATCGGCAACGCCGGTGATCGTAAAACTGTCGTCGCTGGTCAGGCCAAGCGTCAGCCGCGTGTCGTCATTCTGGAATTGCAGCGGCAGCACACCCATACCGACCAGATTAGACCGGTGAATACGCTCAAAACTTTCAACAATCACCGCGCGGACGCCGAGCAGATTGGTGCCCTTGGCCGCCCAGTCACGAGACGATCCCGTGCCATATTCCTTGCCCGCGATCACGATTAGCGGTGTCATGTCGGCCTTGTGGCGCATCGCTGCGTCATAGATCGGCATGACTTCGCCATTGTAAATCGACATGCCCCCCTCAATCCCGGGAACCATTTCATTCTTGATGCGGATATTGGCAAAGGTGCCGCGCATCATCACTTCATGATGCCCACGCCGTGCGCCATAGCTGTTGAAATCGGCCTTCGACACCTGGTGCTCCATCAGCCAGGTGCCAGCAGGAGAATCGGCCTTGATCGATCCGGCCGGCGAGATGTGATCGGTGGTGATCGAATCGCCCAAAATCGCGAGCGGCTTTGCCCCCAGAATATCGGCGATTGGCGCTGGCGTCATCGACATGCCATCAAAATAGGGTGGGTTGGCGACATAGGTTGAGCCCGCGCGCCACTGATAAGTATCCGATCCTTCGACCTGGATCGCCTGCCAATGTTCGTCACCTTTATAGACATTGCCATAGCGTGTGACAAACATGTCGCGGCTGACATTGGCGGTCATCACCTCATACACTTCGGCGTTGCTTGGCCAGATATCGCGCAGATAAACGTCATGGCCGTCGGTCGCCTGGCCGATCGGCGTGGTCGTGAAATCTTCGGTCACGGTCCCCTTTAGCGCGTAAGCGACGACGAGCGGTGGCGAGGCGAGGAAGTTTGCGCGAACATCCGGTGACACGCGGCCCTCAAAATTGCGGTTCCCCGACAGCACTGAGGCCGCGACGATATCATTGCCGTTGATCGCCTTTGAAATCGGCTCGGCAAGCGGGCCGGAATTGCCGATACAGGTGGTGCAGCCATAACCGACGAGGTTGAAGCCAACCGCGTCGAGATGTTCCTGCAGCCCTGCCTTGACGAGATAATCAGTCACGACCTGCGATCCCGGCGCAAGGCTGGTCTTGACCCACGGCTTGGGCTTCAGACCCAGTGCATTCGCCTTTTTTGCGACCAACCCGGCGGCAACGAGCACGCTGGGGTTTGACGTGTTGGTGCAGCTGGTGATCGCCGCAATCACGACATCGCCGTCGCCAATATCATGATCGCGGCCCTCAACCGCCACGCGCCTAAAGCCGTCATGCTTGTAAACCGAGGCAAGTTCGCCGTTGAACACGTCATCAACCTGCGTCAGCGCGACCTTATCCTGTGGACGCTTCGGCCCTGCGAGCGAGGGCACGACCGATGACATGTCGAGTTCAAGCGTTGAGGTGAAGACAGGATCGGCCATAGTGGCAAAGCGCCACAGCCCTTGCGCCTTGGCATAAGCCTCGGTCAGCGCGATCTGGCTTTCTTCCCGGCCGGTGAGGCGCATGTAATCAATCGTCTTTTCATCGATCCCGAAAAAGCCGCAGGTCGCGCCATATTCAGGGGCCATATTGGCAAGCGTCGCACGGTCCGCGAGCGTCAGCGCATCAAGGCCGGGACCATAATATTCGACAAAACGCCCGACCACACCGTGTGCGCGCAGCATCTGCGTGCAAGTCAGCACCAAATCGGTCGCGGTGATGCCCTCTGCAAGCGCACCGATCAGTTTGAAACCAACGACTTCGGGGATCAGCATGCTGACGGGCTGGCCAAGCATCGCTGCCTCCGCCTCAATCCCGCCGACGCCCCAGCCAAGCACGCCAAGGCCGTTGATCATTGTCGTGTGGCTGTCAGTGCCGACGCAGGTATCAGGATAGGCAATCGTCGCGCCGCTTGCGTCCTTCGAGGTCCAGACGGCCTGCGCGATATGTTCCAGATTGACCTGATGGCAGATCCCGGTGCCGGGGGGGACCGCCTTGAAATTGTCGAGACTTTTTGAGCCCCATTTCAAAAAGTCATAACGCTCGCCATTGCGCTGATATTCGAGTTCAACATTATGCTCGAATGCCTTGGGATGGCCGAATTCATCGACCATCACCGAGTGATCAATGACCAAATGCACCGGCACCAGCGGGTTGATCTTGGAAGTATCGCCGCCAAGCTTTGCAATCGCATCCCGCATCGCCGCCAGATCAACGACGCAAGGGACGCCAGTAAAATCCTGCAACAACACGCGCGCGGGGCGATACTGGATTTCGGCGGTGCCCGTCGGGTTTTGCTGCCAATCGATCAGCGCCTGAATGTCGGCGACCGAAACGGTGAAACCACCATCTTCAAACCGCAACAGATTTTCCAGCAGCACTTTCATTGAAAAGGGCAGGCGGGAGATATCGCCGAGCTTCGCTGCCGCCTTGGACAGGCTGTAATAATGATAGGTCGCGCCGCCAGCGGTGAGTGTGTCGCGCGTGCCCAGGCTGTCCTGTCCAATGGCGGTCATAAACGGTCCTTCCCTTTGTGCCGGCGCGGGCGGGGAGGCGGCAGAAAGCCGCACGAGCGCGCCATGACTGATGCGTTGATCGCGCTCGCCTTAGCAAGCGAGTCAGCAGGGGGGAAGGGTGCGTTCGCGTGTTGTGGCGACCACGCCCTTCAGGGCTTTGGCAACACCTCTGCCACCAAATCCTTGCGGCTGAGTTTGCCGATCATCGTTTTGGGCATGGTTGCGCGGACAACCACCTCATCAACACGCTCATGCTTGCCGAGTTGCGGGTTCAGCCAGTCGCGTAAGGCCGCGCCGTCATTCGCCATGCCGGTGTTAAGCGTCACATAGGCGCGCGGTCGTTCGCCAAGATACGCGTCGGGCACGCCGATCACGAGTGTCTCTTTGACCGCCGGATTGGCGTAGAGGATCGCCTCGATCTGACTGGGGAATACCTTGAACCCGCCAACCGCGATCATGTCCTTCAGGCGATCAACAATGCGGATAAAGCCGCCGTCGTCAATCTCGCCGACATCGCCGGTGCGCAGCCAGCGCCTGCCATCGCCATCGGTCAGGAAGACATCGGCATCGGCATCGGGCCGGTTCCAATAGCCCTTCATGATCTGCGGCCCGGCGACGGTGATTTCGCCCGGTTCACCTTCCGGTGGCGGTTTGAGAGGGTCTTCCTTATCAACCAGCCGGACGCGCGTGGCAGGGATTGGTTGGCCGATCGTGCCCGATTTGCCTTCGCCGAGATAAGGGTTGGCGGAAACGACGCCTGAACTTTCCGACAAGCCATAGCCCTCGACCAGCCGCGCGCCGGTCATCGCTTCAAACTTCGCCTTCAATTCGGCCGCGAGCGGCGCACCCCCTGAAATGCAGACGCGCAGATGGTGGAAGTCGGTCTTGCCGATGCGCGGGTGATCAAGCAGCGCCTGATACATGGTTGGCACGCCGGGCAGCGCGGAAACGCGCGATTTGGCAATCGCCGCCAATGCCTGCCCCGCGTCAAAGCGGGGCAGCATGATAATGCACCCGCCTGCGGCTATGGTCCGATTGAGCACACAAGTATTGGCAAATACATGAAACAACGGCAGCACGCCCAGGATACGGTCCTCAGCATCAGGCTCAGGGTCGATCGCGACGATCTGGCGCGCATTTGCGGACAGATTCTGGTGGGTGAGCATCGCGCCTTTGGGCGATCCGGTGGTGCCGCCGGTATATTGGATCAGCGCGATATCCTGTTCGGGATCGATGGCAGGCGTCGTGCAGCCGCCGTCATTGGCGATCAGCGCGGAAAAGCGCGTGACGCGCGGGTCATTGGGCAGCGGTGTTGTTTCCTTGCCCTTCAAGAGCCGAAAAAGAATGGATTTGACCGGCGGCAACGTGCCTGCAACCGACCCGACAATCAGGCGTTCTAGCGCGCTGCTTTCAAGGACCTTGAGAGCATTGGGTAACAGGGCGGTGGCTGATAGGGTGAACAGCAGCCTTGTGCCCGAATCCGCCACCTGATGCGCGAGTTCGGCGGGCGTATAAAGCGGCGAGAAATTGACGACCGTCGCCCCCAATCTGAGGATTCCGAAATAGGCCGCGACATAATGCGGGGTGTTGGGCAAAAAAAGCCCGATCCGATCACCGGGTCCATAGCCGAGCACGCTCAGCCCACATGCCACCTTGTCCACAGCAGCGCTGGTCCGGGCATAGCTATATTCCCGCCCCATGAACTCGATCAGCGGGGCAGTGGGTGTCGATGCGACCGCTGCATCAAACATCTCAACGAGCGATAACGGTGCAAAGGGCACGTCCCAGGCGCCGGGATGACGATAGGCACGACGCCAGACGCTTTCAGGGTCACTCATTTACAAGAGTGTAGGCAGCGCTCCCGCAGAGCGCAACATAGGCCGATCAGCGCGCCTGAATTAGGCGGTTACCGGTCCAGGTGACCAAAATCGTAAACGCCATCACGCCGAGATCAACGGCTGCCTGCACCCGGTGTGGTGAGGCATCACCTGCATCGTGGGTAAGGACGCGGATATCGGCAGAGGGATGGCGCGCCGCCACCCTGCCAGGATGCCCGACGACGAGACGGCGTCAAGCAGCAATGCCACCACCATCACGCAACGAGCGCCTGGCAGAACATCACGCAAATTGGCCGACCCCTCGACGGGGCAAAGCAGCCCGGACAGTGCGGCGTGCCTGTCGGGTAATCGCTGCCCGATGACGGCACCGAGTTGCACGCGACGAATAACACCAAGACCCGTTGATCTTGACCTGTAAAGCCCCACCTCAAACCCTTCCGGTTAAGGAGAGGGGGGAAGATAAGAGCTCACCGACCCTTGGTATGAGCCGCCAGTTTTATATCAACGCTGATCGGTGTGCCGGCCAGTCCGGCCCGGGGAATATCCGGGCGATGTTGCAACCAGCAGTGCGGTTGCAAAGCCGGTGGTAATGGCCAAAAGCCGAAGAACGGCGCGAAACACCGTCGGGCATAGCTGAACGCCCGACTCACCAAAAACCTGAATGCGCCTGGGTCGCGCGGGCCTTATCCGGCGATCAGCAGGCGCGCCCGCCCAACAGACCACCAAGACTGGGTCGGCATGGCCGTGCTGGCTGGTTACCGGAATTGTCCCCGTCGTCGCGACCGCGTCGGCCTGATCGGCCCATCTGTTCCTCCATCCCGACCATTACAGAGGTGCTTGAACGGAAACGCGCCTTAGCGGTCCATTCAACGATCCACGGTGTTTTGGGATTGGCAGGACGTGGCGGATAAGCAAAGTTGCGCTCTGGTCCATAGGCATAAAGCGATGCCATCATAAATTCGCCCGCCGCCTGTTTGACTTCAGCCGGGATGGTGCACGTGGTCTGCGTCGGCGGCATCACGACATTTTGAGTGATGAGGCGCGAGACCGTGCCGGGGGACAGCCAATCCCAGAGCCCCGATCCGAATTCCTGCCGCCCGGCAGACGTCCACCACACCATGTCCGCGCCCTGACTATCCATATTCTTCGCGCCGAAAAGCCAGGCATAATAGCCTGTTGCCCCCATAACCTGATTCCAGTTGAGCGCGACCGCGCCGCCGCTCATCTGCTGGGTCTGCGCCTGCATCCCAGGCATAAAATCCTGATCGAGTGCGAATTTTATTTCAGGGCTGTAGTTGCCAGCGATCCGGTGTTCACCAACGAGTGACGAATCGGATTTTGTTCGCGCCCGATTGCGCTCATTGGGCCATTCCCCGAAAGTTCGGCTGTTGTTTTGCATCGGGCCATTTTCAACCGGCACGTTGCTTGAGAAAAGGCCCGGCGGAAATTGCCCGGCGGCGACTTTTGCAAAATCGATCACCACGGGCTGGCCAGCGCCTGCCTTTGGTCCGCATCCCCAAAAAATTAGCAACCGGCCCTTGGGACGTTCAAAATTCTGCGGTAACGATCTTTCGACAGGTGTCCGAACAGGGGTGTCAAGGGGGACTGATGCGCCCAGTCGCATGCTGGCCGGCATGAAATGATCCGCCTTTGGCGCGCCATCGGCGGGCGGCAGGACTGAACCGAGGCGGAGCAGCACTTCCCGCCGTGGCTTGGGCGTGCCCCCCATGAGCATCGCCATCGGGTTCATATCGCCGCCCATCATCCCGCTGGTCGTCGATACATCCATGAAGTAGCGCGCTTTTGGTGGCGTTTGCTTCTGCGCCATCTGCGCCACTGCGCCCGTTACAGCCGCCAACACCACAATTGGAAGCACCAGATTCCGCTTAATCACGTCCAATCTCCCGAATGTTTATTTTGAATAGCATCATTGGGATGAGGTTTCGAGCGAGAATAGAAGCGCGGTGTTGCGTGCAAGGCAGTAAAGACCCCACCCCGGTTGCGTTCGGAATGGGGCCTTTGCCTGATCATTTTTAGTTGGAGGAGCGCGTCTTGATCGTTGCGACTTGTGACGGGGCGGCTGCACGAGCGAACTGCTCGATCATCTGACGCTCGGCGCCGGCGAGCGCTTTAGCGCGGCAGCGCGTGTTCGCATTCGCCATGGCGAGGTCGGCACGATACTCGGTTGGGCAAACCAGCTTGACTGCGCGCAGCACCCGCTGGCGCAATTCGGCGCGGCCTGTTTCTGTGACGATCCGGGCATAATTGAAGGGTACAGCGATGCTCACGGTATCATCGATGGTTACGGCGAAGGCCGGAGTGGCTAGGGCAGCGAACAGGGCTGCGACGGGTAACGCAAATGTCTTGGCGATCATAAATGCCTCCTGGGGAATGGTGCGGGCGTCCGCGGTCTGCGCCGCGTGACGCAGTCCCCCTAGGCTGCAAAAGCTTCGTTGACGTGACGTTTGGGTGACAGGATACGGAAGCTTCTGGGACAGTTAAAAGACTGAATCTGCTAACGAATACCCCGCGGTGCGACCGGTATGGAAGTCAACAGAAAATGGGGCGACCGCTGCCGATCACCCCATTTTGGTAGGTCGTGTCGTGATGACGTCGGTTGGCGCAAAACAATGTCGCCCCGGCGTCGATCAACGCAGTTATTTTACCTTCGCCGCCTCTGCCTTACCCTTCTTTTTGGGCTTTTTCGGCGCAGCGGCCACGACTTCAAACGCCAGCGCGCCATCCTTCAGCTTGATTGTCACTTCGCCGCCATGGACGAGCTTCCCGAACAATAACTCTTCCGCGAGCGGCTGTTTGATCTTTTCCTGGATAAGGCGACCCATCGGCCGTGCACCGTAAAGCTTGTCATAGCCCTTTTCAGTCAGCCACGCCTTTGATTCGTCATCCAGATTGATATGCACCTGGCGGTCAGCAAGCTGCAATTCGAGCTGCAAGATAAACTTGTCGACGACGCGCGCGACAACATCGGTTGGCAGATAGCCGAACGGCACAATCGCATCGAGCCGGTTGCGGAACTCGGGCGTGAACATCTTTTGCACCGCCTGCTCATCCTCACCTTCGCGAGTCAGATTGCCAAAACCGAGCGTTTCGCGCGCCATGTCGCTGGCCCCGGCATTGGTCGTCATGATCAGGATGGTGTTACGAAAATCAACCGACTTGCCGTGCTGATCGGTCAGGCGACCATTGTCCATTACCTGCAACAAGATGTTGAACAGATCAGGATGTGCCTTTTCGATTTCGTCGAGCAACAATACACTGTGCGGCTGCTGGTCAACCGCATCGGTCAGCAAGCCACCCTGATCAAAACCGACATAGCCCGGGGGCGCGCCGATCAGGCGGCTGACCGAGTGACGCTCCATATATTCGCTCATGTCAAAACGCTGGAGCGGAATACCCAGGATCAAGGCGAGCTGGCGCGCGACCTCGGTCTTGCCGACGCCGGTAGGACCAGTGAACAGATAATTGCCGATCGGCTTTTCAGGATCACGAAGCCCCGCGCGGCTAAGCTTTATCGCCGATGCCAGCTTCTCGATTGCCGCATTCTGCCCGAAAACGACGCGCTTCAGATCAGTCTCGAGCGTGGCGAGCGCGGCGGTATCATCAGCGGACACCGATTTTGGCGGGATTCGTGCCATCGTCGCGATAACCTGCTCGATTTCCTTGGCGGTGATCGTGCGCTTACGGCGGCTTGGCGGCACGAGCATCTGCATCGCGCCAACCTCGTCAATCACGTCGATCGCCTTGTCGGGCAGCTTTCGGTCATTGATATAACGCGCCGACAGTTCAACCGCGGTTTTGATCGCATCGGGTGTGTATTTCACCGAATGATGCTTTTCAAAGGCGGAGCGCAACCCCGTCAGAATCTTGATCGTATCCTCAATCGATGGCTCGTTGACGTCGATCTTCTGGAACCGGCGCAGCAACGCGCGATCTTTTTCAAAATGGTTGCGAAATTCCTTGTAGGTCGTTGAGCCGATGCAGCGGATCGACCCGCCCGACAAAGCAGGCTTAAGCAGGTTTGACGCATCCATAGCCCCGCCGCTGGTTGCGCCGGCACCAATCACAGTGTGGATTTCATCGATAAACAGGATCGCATCGGGCAGCTTTTCAAGCTCATTGACCACCGCCTTCAGCCGCTCCTCAAAGTCGCCGCGATAGCGTGTGCCCGCAAGGAGTGCGCCCATATCGAGCGAGTATATGACGGCGGGCTTGAGCACTTCGGGCACATCACCCTCAATAATCTTGCGCGCGAGCCCCTCGGCAATCGCGGTTTTGCCGACGCCGGGATCGCCGACATAAAGCGGGTTGTTCTTTGATCGACGGCAGAGGATTTGCACCGTGCGGTCCACCTCAGCCGAGCGGCCAATCAACGGGTCGACCTTGCCGTTGCGGGCCTTTTCGTTGAGATCGACGCAGAATTGTTTCAGGGCACTTTCGCCCTTGCTCTTGGTTTCCGGCTTGGCGGGCTTTTCCTCGTCAGCGCCCTTTACTTCGCGCGGTTCGGGGGCGTTGCCGCCCTTGCCAACGCCGTGGGAAATAAAGCTGACGGCGTCGAGCCGGCTCATGTCCTGTTGTTGCAGGAAATAGACGGCATAGCTTTCGCGTTCGCTAAACAGTGCAACCAACACATTGGCACCTGTTACCTCATCGCGACCCGAGGACTGAACGTGCAGGATGGCGCGCTGAACGACCCGCTGAAAGCCGCTGGTGGGGGACGGATCAGTTGTCTGGTCCACCTTGAGCGCCTCAAGCTCGGTATCAAGATAATTCGCCACGGTGTTTTTCAGTTCACCGAGATCCACACCACAAGATACCATAACCTTGGATGCATGTTCGTCATCAACTAGCGCGAGCAGGAGATGTTCAAGCGTTGCATATTCATGGCGGCGCGACGACGCCGCCTCAAGTGCCTTGTGGAGGGTCGTCTCAAGCGCAGAAGCAAAGGATGGCATTACAAACTACTCCATGCGGGCAGCAAAGGTGGCGCTGCCCTTTCCACATATGTCGGGAGCGTAATCTCCCGGATCAAGCACTTGACAAACAACCGTCGCAACGAAGGCAAAGGCGCGTCTGTCTTCACCGGTTGAATAGCGCGTCAGCGCTTGCTCTATGGTTAACGGCGCGTGACAGATGTCGCTGGGTCCGCTCAATTTCCGCCGCCAGCCCGACGAGGCGCGATTCAAGCTCCTCGACCGAATAAGGATCGAGATCGAGCCGGGCCAGAGCGTCCAGCGGATCGCCCGTCCGCCGCGGCAGATTTTCGTCGGCTTCCATGGGGCACAAGGTTGACCGGGGCGAGGGGCGTGTCAATAAGGCTGTTAGGGCTTTTTTGAGTTATCTGGCACGGGACGGCGGATTTGATGACGGCGATTCCTGAAATGATGACGGCAATCGATCCTGACGCGCCGGGCGGGCCGGAAGTTTTGGTGCCTGTCGACCGCCCCGTGCCGCAGCCGGGTTCGGGCGAGGTATTGATCAAGGTGGCGGCGGCCGGTGTCAATCGGCCCGATATCTTGCAACGCATGGGCGGCTATCCCCCGCCTCCCGGCGCGCCGACAATCCTGGGGCTTGAGGTTGCTGGCGAAATTATCTCGATCGGCGCGGGCGTTGAACGCGACATGATCGGCCAACATGTTTGTGCGCTGATCGGTGGCGGGGGTTATGCCGAATACGCCGTTGCTTCGGTGGGCGTGTGTCTGCCCGTGCCGCCCGCGCTGACAATGGTCGAGGCTGCCGCCATTCCTGAGACGCTTTTCACCGTGTGGACCAATTTGTTTGAGCGCGCCTATGCGGTGGAGGGCGATATCGTGCTCGTCCATGGCGGCACCAGCGGCATCGGCACGATGGCGATTGCGCTGGGGGTTGTGTTTGGGTTGACGGTGATTGTCACAGCAGGTTCAGACGAAAAATGCGCCGCCGCCCGCGCGCTCGGGGCCTCACACGCGATCAATTACAAGACGCAGGATTTTGTGGCGGAGGTAAAGGCCTTCACTGACGGGGCCGGGGTGACAGCAGTGCTGGACATGGTCGGCGGCGATTATGTGCCGCGTAATCTGCAATGTCTGGCAAATGATGGTCGCCATGTCTCGATCGCGGTGCAAGGCGGCTTAATGGCAACGATCCCAATTTTCGAGGTTATGCGCCGCCGTCTGACGCTTACCGGTTCCACCCTGCGCCCGCGCGATATCTCGTTCAAATCAATGGTCGCAGACGAACTCGCCCGCATGGTCTGGCCGCATGTTGAGGCGGGCAAGCTGAAACCCGTGATCGACAAGACATTCCCGCTGGCAGAGGCCGCCGCCGCCCACGTCAGGATGGAGAGTGGCGAGCATGTCGGGAAAATTGTGCTGACGGTGGGCGGGTAACTCCTGCCGGATGAACAACCCATCCATCGTGACCGCGGCCGCCTAGATTAGCTGCTCGAGCATTGTGCCGCAAATTTTGATCGTCACCCCCGCGAAGGCGAGGGGCCATCTCCTGCCCGTTCCGGTGATGCGCCCCCGCCTTCAGGGGGGTGACAAACTTCGAGTGAACCAACGTAGGGGCGCCGTGCTTTGCGCCGATGATCGCAACAAACCCCAATCCCCCGAAAATAGTTGCGCCTAAGATTCCAACTGTAACAATTGAGGGCTATAGGCACCCAATCGTGAGGTTGTGTGAGAACGACGCATGGATGGCTTAAGAGAAGTGATCGCGAGTTGCGGGGCCGAGATCACTGATATTGCTGATTTCGCCAATTCCAATCCGACAATTCCAGAACGCGCAGTATCGACGCGACGCCAGTATCGGACGATCTGGATTTCTGATGTTCATCTGGGCACACGCGGCTGCAATGCCGAAATGCTGATCGATTTTCTGGATCATGTCGATAGCGAGACGATGTATCTCGTTGGCGATATTATCGACGGCTGGCGATTGAAGAAGAAATTCTATTGGCCAGCCACGCATAACGACATTGTCTGGCGGTTGCTGAAGCGCGCGAAGCGAGGGACCCGGGTTGTCTATATCCCCGGCAATCATGACGAGGTTTTCCGGCAGTTTTCAGGCCTGGATTTCGGCGGCATTTCGATCCGGCGCAAGGCGATCCACGAAACCGCCGATGGTCGGCGATTGCTGGTATTGCACGGCGATGAATTTGACGCGATCACGCTTGCGCATACATGGCTCGCTCATGTCGGCGATGTCGCGTATAATTTGCTGATGGGTTTGAATCGCTTCGTCAATCTCGTGCGTCGCAAATTCAACATGCCTTATTGGTCACTTTCAAAGCACGCCAAGGCGAAAGTAAAAAATGCGATTGAGTTTATTTCCAATTACGAGGAAATTGTCGCGCAGGCCGCTGGCGCTCGCGGCGTTGATGGCGTTGTGTGCGGTCATATCCACACGGCGGAACATCGGATGATCGGCGACGTTGAATACTATAATGACGGCGATTGGGTTGAAGGATGCACCGCCTTGGTTGAACATTTCGACGGACGCATGGAAGTGTTGCATTGGGCAGATGAGATTGCCGTGCGCGATATTGCCAGCATAGCGGCGATGGCGGCCTGATCCCCGTGCGGATCGCTATCGTCACCGATGCGTGGAGCCCGCAGGTGAACGGGGTGGTGCGCACCCTGCAGTCGGTCCGTGCCGAACTGGAGCACCAGGGCCATCAGGTGATGGTGGTCTCGCCAGACCTGTTTTATTCAATGCCGTGCCCGACTTACCCTGAAATCCGGCTCGCGTTTGCGCGGACAGCGACGGTAGGCAAGATGCTCGCTGATTTTGATCCCGATGCCATCCATCTTGCAACAGAAGGGCCGGTGTGTCTTGCCGCGCGGCGTTGGTGCCTCGCGCACAAATTCCCCTTTACGACTGCGTATCACACCCAGTTTCCCGATTATATTTCGGCGCGCACGGGAATCGATCCCGGCTGGATTTGGCGTTATATTGAATGGTTTCATTGGCCGGCCGAAGCGGTATTGGCCTCGACGCCCTCAATCGCCAATACGTTGCGAACACATGGGCTGACGCGGATCAGGCACTGGGGCCGCGGTGTGGATTTGGCGACTTTCAGTCCCAAAGTCACGCCCAACCCGTTAATGGAAGCGTTGCCGGGGCCAGTGCAACTTTATGTCGGCCGGGTCGCAATTGAAAAGAATATTGAGGCGTTTCTCGCCAGCGGCCATCCCGGCACCAAGGTTGTGGTCGGCGATGGCCCAGCGCGCGCGATGCTGGCGGCACGGCATCCCGAAGTGACATTTCTGGGTGCCCTGTTCGGGCATGATCTGGCGGCGGCCTATACAGCAGCAGATGTGTTTGTCTTCCCCAGCAAAACCGACACCTTTGGGCTGGTGATGATAGAGGCGCTGGCGAGTGGCGTTCCTGTGGCTGCCTATCCAGTCACCGGCCCGGTCGATGTGTTGAAACCCGGCGTCGGGGTGATGGACGATGACTTGACGACAGCGATCCGCGAGGCGTTGTTGCTTGATCGCCGGACATGCGCGCATTACGGCGCGGGCTTTACCTGGGCGGCGAGTGCGCGGCAATTTCTTGATGCGCTCGTGCCGCTCAAGCCCGATCACGAAGTGCGCCGCGCCGCATAACGACGTTGGTGCCTGACCGCATCAAAACAGGCCCGGCACCTCGCGTTGTGGCACATTGGGTGCGGCTGGAGTCAGCAATTCGCGTGCCGGTGCAGCG
>Ga0163144_10012331_pt1 | contig 17960 bp, 13 predicted proteins | sample OliLak19BULKMAT1_FD_123175 | JGI IMG/M metagenome (GOLD analysis project Ga0163144, IMG submission 123175) | Freshwater microbial mat bacterial communities from Lake Vanda, McMurdo Dry Valleys, Antarctica - Oligotrophic Lake LV.19.BULKMAT1 | ecosystem: Environmental > Aquatic > Freshwater >...
ATCTTCCCGGATCGGCACGGAAACGTCCAGGATCAACCTTGAAGTCATGACCAGCCCTCGGAAAACGATCAAAGTCCGCCAAGCAACCAAGGCCGACATTCCGAAGCTCGTGGAGCTGAACCGCGCCGCGTATCCCACGCTCGCCACCGAAAACGTCGTCTGGGGCGAGTCCCACTTGCTGAGTCACCAACGGATTTTCCCCGAAGGCCAGTGGCTGGCGGAAACAGGTGGTGAAATTGTGGGTGCGATCGCCACCTTGATCGTCGATCTCGGCCGCGATCCCCTGAGGCACCACACTTGGTCCGGAATCACCGACAGCGGCTACTTCACCAATCACGACGCCGAGGCGGACACCCTCTACGGAGCGGACGTCTACGTGCATCCCGACGCGCGCCGACTGGGCGTCGGGCATGCGCTTTACGAGGTGCGCCGCCAGCTTTGCCTCCGCCTGAACAAACGCCGCATCCTTGCGGGCGGGAGGCTCTTGAACTATCAGGAGCATGCCGATCGGATGTCCGCCGCCGAATACGCCCAGCGGGTCGTGGCGGGCGAGTACCGTGACCGCGTCCTGAGTTTCCAGTTACGCGAGGGCTTTCAGTTGCGCGGGGTCATGCCGAATTACCTCCGGGACCCCAAGAGCTGCAACTGGTCCAGCCTGATCGAATGGCTGAACCCGGACTACCGCGCCGCCCCGCGCGGCCCGCGCAAGGCCCGCATCGCCTGCGTACAGTATCAAATGCGCAAGGTGAAGTCGTTCGCCGATTTCGCCCAGCAGGTGATGTATTTCACCGATGTGGCGGCCGACTATCGCGCGGACTTCGTGCTGTTCCCGGAGCTGTTCACGGTCCAGCTCCTCTCCGCGCTGGAGGCAAAGTCGCCCCAGGAGGGAATGAAGAAACTGGCCGACTACACCCCCCGGTTGGTGACCCTGCTGCAAAGCCTCGCGATGAAGTACGGCGTGACGATCATCGGCGGAAGCCATCCGGTCCGCGCGGCCAAGGAATTGCACAACATCAGTTACGTCTGCCTGCCGAACGGCCAGATCGTCGAGCAACCCAAGCTGCACATCACGCCGAACGAGCGGCGCTGGTGGGGAATCTCCGGCGGAAGCTCCCTGCAAATCATCGACACCCCCAAGGCCCGCATCGGCGTGCTGATCTGCTACGATATCGAATTTCCGGAGACGTCCCGCCACCTCGCCGACGCGGGCGCAGAAATCATCTTCGTTCCTTTTTGCACCGACAACCGCCAAGGATACCTGCGGGTGCGGCACTGCGCCGCGGCCCGGGCGATCGAGAACCAGATCTATGTCGCCCTCGCCGGAAACGTCGGCAACCTGCCCGACGTCCCAAATATGGATGTGCAATACGGCCAGGCCGCCGTGCTCACCCCCTCGGACTTCGCGTTTGCGCGAGACGGGGTGGCGGCGGAAGCCGTGGCGAACGAGGAAACGGTGCTGATTTGCGACGTGGACCTCGACGCGCTGCACGCCTCGCGCAGCGCAGGCACCGTCACTCCTCGTCTTGATCGCCGGGCGGACCTGTTTCAAATCACCACCCGCCTGCCGCTGCCGGCCGGCTTTCAGGTCAAGCCCGGCGACGGCCCACTCGGCGACCAGATGGATGTTCTCGGGAGCCACGAATCGGAGAAAGAACCCAAGACCGCCGAGGGTCTGTTTCCCGATTGATGGAAGAGATTGAGGATCAGGACGGTTCATTTTGGCTAACCGTTTTGAGCCGATTTGCAGGGGTGAGCTGGGATGAAGCCGAAACCAATCGAGGAAACGCAGAGACAACCTGCAAGCGGGAGCTCTGGAATGAGAGTGCGGATGGCACTCCGATCGCGATCACCCTGATCGATCAAAAACCACGCACGCAACGCAGCGAACGGGCCCGGGCGGTCCCTTCGCTGCGCAGCGCGTGCTTGTAACGGATCGCCCCCTCCCATCCCGACATCCCTTGGCCCGTGGTCCGCGAGAAACTCTCAGCCAAACCGGGTGCCTGCCTGTCGTTGCTGACCTCCAAATCCTCTTCAGCCCCTCCCGATGATCGGCCAGGGAAGTAACCTAATGGGTTACTCCCAGGTTTTTGTTGGGCACGGGATTCCCCCTCTGCGACAAGCGCTGCTCTTGCATGCGTCTTGCCTTGGCTGCGGCGGCGCACAGCGGCGGACGGGCGATTGATGGCTGGCGGTTCGCGAGGTTTGGCCATCATCGAGCCCGTTGGCCGCCGTGCGCCGCCGCAGCCTCACTGCTCTTTACGCTCCTCCCTCCCAAAACAAAAGAACCTGCAAGACCACCAGGGAACAAGGCGGGGCATGACGCGCCGCGGCGCGGGGTCTCACGCACGCATAAACCTACCAACCGAAACCCGTGCCGATCAAGCCGGCTTCGCCGGGCCCCGGCCCCGCGAGCCGCGTGGCTGACCGGCTGCCGGGGGATTCACCACTTCCTCCATGTGCCGCCGCGACCATTCAAGGTGCGCCACCAACTTCGCCACGGCGAGGGACTCATCGCCCGCTTTCACCGCGGCCAAGATCTCACGGTGATCCCGCAAGGTCCGATCCGTCAGTTCGAGATCGGTGTAGGTCGCACGCGCGAACCGTGCACCCAGCTTCGGAATGAGCCCTCGGTAGATCGTGGTCATCAGCTCGTTGCCCGCTCCGTGCACGATCTCATGGTGGAAGGCGAGATCCGCGCCGCCGAAACGGCGCAGATTCGTGCGCTCCACCTCCATTCGCACCAGGCAGTCCGCCAGGTGCCCGCGCTCCTTTTCATACCCGGGTCGCATCAGCCTGCGGATACAAAACGTCTCCACCAGGACCCGCAGATCGAGCAACTCGTGGAAAGCCCGCGCATCTCCCCTCAGTGCCGCGTAACGCTCGACCGAACGTTGCAACGGCTGCTCCCACGTGTTCTCCGCGACGTAACTGCCGCTGCCCCGCCGGCTCACCACCAGCCCACGCGCCTTCAACATCTGCAGCGCCTCCCGCACCGCCGCCCGACTCGCGCCATGGAGCGTTCCCAGTGCCTCCTCGGTCGGAAGTTTTTCGCCCGCGCGCAAACGCCCAGCCAGGATCTCCTGCTCGAGGTGCCCGACAATGCGATCCGCCAGGGCGGGTCGGGGTGATCGGCGGGAGGACAGCTTCATCCGCTCCATCAAAGTCCGGGACTTTGCCCTTGCGAAGCTAAAAGTTGTCTGACAACTCAGATCATCCCCTTTTTGCCATGCTCCTCGAAGGAAAAGTGATCTTCCTCACCGGTGGTTCGACTGGAATTGGTCGCGACTGCGCCATCGCCTACGCCAGGGAGGGCGCCCGCGTGGCCTTGGTGGCACGCAACGGCGAGGCCGCCGCCGCCACCGCGCGCACCCTTGGATCCGGCCATCTCGGATTCGCCTGTGATGTCTCCCATGATGCCGAGGTCAAGGCCGCGCTTGAACGTGTGCTCTCCACCTGCGGGCGGCTCGACGTCATCCACAACAACGCCGGCATCGCCACACCGAGCAAACCGCTGCACGAGACGAGTGACGCGGAGTGGGATGCCTTGTTCAACATCAACCTTCGCAGCGTCCTTCACACCACCCGCCACGGACTGGCCGCCCTCACCGCCACCAAGGGCAACATCCTCAACACGTCCAGCCTCGTCGGCGTGATCGGTCAGTCCATCCACGCCGCCTACACCGCGACCAAGGGGGCGATGAACACCCTGACGAAATCCATGGCCCTGGACTACGCCCCGATCGGCGTCCGGGTCAATGCGGTCTGTCCCGCGGGCACCTGGACACCGATGCTGCGCCAATGGGCCACCGAGCAACCCGATCCCGCTGGCATCAATCGCACGCTCGATGAAATTCACCCGCTCGGGTACTGCCCCGAGGGCGACGTGATCGCGGACGCTTGCGTCTTTCTTGTTTCGGACAAGGCCCGTTTCGTCACCGGCCACATCATGCACGTCTCCGGCGGCGCCGAACTCGGCTACCGTCGCTGAACGGCTCCGCCCGCCCACTCCAGGCCATTTCCCTTCCCTGCATGATCAGTCGAATCTCCACCCGCGACGCCCGCTACCCCATCGGTTCCGGACATGGCAGCGACGCCATTCACAAAGATCCAGTTTATTCCTACGCCGTCGCGTTGCTGCATGACGACTCCGGCCACACGGGAACCGGACTGGCGTTCACCCTCGGAGCGGGCAATGACCTCGTGTGCCAGGCAGCCGCGTTCTATGCCGGGCGTCTCGTCGGCCGCGAGATCGAGGAGATCATGGCCGGGTTCGGTGCCCTCCAACGCGCCATGGCCGACGAACAGCAGTTCCGCTGGCTCGGCCCCCACAAGGGCGTCGTTCAGCTCGCGCTCGGTGCCGTCACCAACGCCTGCTGGGACCTCTGGGCCAAACGGCGCGGGGTTCCGCTCTGGCGGCTGCTCCTCGATCTCACGCCCGACCAGCTCGTATCCACACTTGATCTATCCTACCTCGAGGATGAACTCACGCCCGACCAGGCGCGTGAAATCGTGCGCGCGGCCCTGCCCACGCGCGGAAACCGGGTCCCCGTGCTCAAGGCCGGATACCCCGGCTACGACACCTCGGTCGGATGGTTCAACTACTCCGATGACCAGGTGCGCGAAAACTGCCGGCGCGCACTCGCTGCCGGATTCACCGCGATGAAGCTCAAGGTCGGCGCCAGGGACCCCGAGCGTGACATTCGCCGCGCCCAGATTGTGCGCGACGTGGCCGGCGCCTGCGCGCGGGTGATGGTCGATGCCAACCAGCAATGGACGCTCCCGCAGGCCCTCGACGTCTGCGGACGTCTCGCCGCGATCCAACCCTTCTGGATCGAGGAACCCACCCACCCCGATGACATCGTCGGTCATCGCACCCTCGCCAAAGCCATTTCCCCGCTGAAACTCGCGCTCGGCGAACACGTTCCCAACCGTGTCATTTTCAAAAACTACCTGCAGTTGAACGCCGCCGGCTTCATCCAGGTTGACGCGGTGCGCGTGGCCGGGGTGAGCGAGTTCCTCGCAGTCAGCCTGCTCTGCCGCAAATTCGACATTCCCGTCGTGCCCCATGTTGGCGACATGGGGCAGATTCACCAGCATCTCGTGCTCTACAATCATATCGGCCTCGATCTTCCGGTCGTCTTTCTCGAACACATCCCGCACCTGAGAAAACACTTTGTCCACCCCGTGCGTGTTGAGGAGGGCGTTTACCGCACGCCCGAAGAACCTGGTCTCTCGTCCGACCTCCATCCCTGAACAGCGCCATCCTCGGGCCCCCAAGCAACCCCTCCGGTCCATCCCCTGCTTTCATGCTCAACTCCATCGATCTCACCGTAGTCCTGGGCTATCTCCTGGGCGTGGTCGCACTCGGTCTCTGGGCCGGCACCCGCGCCGGCCGCGCAAAGGCCGGCGGCGGCTCCAGCGGCTACTTTCTTGCGGGCGGCACCCTGCGCTGGCCGGTCATCGGCATGGCCCTCTTTGCCACCAACATCTCCTGCGTCCATCTCGTCAGTCTCGCCCAATCCGGCTACGACACCGGCCTGCTCAACGGCAACTTCGAGTGGATGGCTGCGTTCACCCTCGTGTTACTCGCGCTCTTCTTCGCGCCGTTCTACATCCGGGTTCGCATCGCCACCCTGCCCGACTACCTTGAGCGTCGCTACGACCGCGCCTGCCGCGACTGGCTCGCCGTGCTCTCCATCGTATCCGCGGTGACGATCCACATCGGTTTCTCCTTCCTCACCGGCGGACTGGTCCTGGGTTTTCTCTTCCCCGAGCTCGGCGGCATCTACACCGCGATCATCGCCATCGCCGCGCTCACCGGGCTCTACACCATCGTCGGCGGGCTGCTGGCCGTGGTTCTGACCGAGACGGTCCAGACGGTCGTGCTCCTGACAGGTGCCGCGGTCATCACCGGTGCCGCCTGGTTCAAGCTCGGCGGCTGGACGCCTCTCGTGGAGGCGCTGCAGTCCGCGGGTGTGCCCGAGAAACTCTCGATGCTCCGCCCGGCCGGCGACCCCAGCGGCATGCCGTGGTATGCCATCCTTCTCGGTTACCCCGTGCTCGGGATCTGGTATTGGTGCGCCGACCAGACGATCGTGCAGCGCGTGCTCGGGGCCCGCGACGAAAACCATGCGCGTGTCGGTGCCTTGTTCTGTGCCCTGCTCAAGGTATTCCCGGTCTTTCTCTTCGTTCTTCCTGGCCTGCTCGCCTTTGCCCTGCACCACCATGGAGCACTCGACCTCGCCCGTCTCACGAGCGACGGCGTGGTCAACTCCAAGAACATCTACTCAGTCATGATCGTCGAGTTGCTGCCGGTGGGTCTGCGCGGCCTGATCGTGGCCGCCCTGCTTGCCGCGCTGATGAGCACCGTGGCCGGAGCGCTCAACTCGATCTCGTCGCTCGTCAGCCTCGATCTCTACAAACGTTTCCGGCCTGCCGCGAGCGACCGTCAACTGATCCTGGTCGGACGCATCGCCGCCGTCGTCGCGCTGGTGGTTTCGATCGGTCTGATTCCGCTGCTGAACCGCTACGAGAGTCTGTTCAACGGTCTCAACACGATCATCGCCCACATCGCTCCGCCCGTGACCTCGGTCTTCCTCATCGGCGTATTCTGGTCAGGCGCAACTGCGCTCTCCGGCCGTCTCACCCTCTGGTTCGGCTCAGCACTTGGTGCGGGTGTCTTCGCCCTCAACTCGATCGCTCCCCACCAGCCCCTGGCCAAGGTTCCCTTCATGCTCATGGCCTTCTATCTCCTGGCTGCCTGCATGCTCTTCCAGATCGCGGTCAGCCTTGCCAAACCCGCCTCCGCCGCGCAACGCGCCGCGGCGGTCTGCTGGCGCTCTCCGCTCGAACCGCTCCGCTCCCCCGGCTGGCCCGGCTTGGGCGATTACCGCGTCCTTTCCGGCCTGGTCCTGGTTGGCATGGTGATCCTCTACTCGTTCTTTGCCTGATCCGGCACTTTACCATGAAGACTTCTCACGCTTGCCTGTTTGTCCTGCTCTGCCTCGCTCCTTCCCTCCACTCGGCTCCTCCTCCCGTGCCCAAATCCGCCGTTTCTCCCGAAACCCAACTCCTGCCCGCCGTCGTCCCGGTCTTCGGTCCTTCCAATCCCACGCCCGCCGAGGCCGCCCGCGCGCCGGTCAAGTATTACGCCTCGATCGTGGGTCTTGACCCGGCAAAGGAGAATACGTACCGCGAGCTCCACGCCCATGTCTGGCCCGAGGTCGTCGCCGCGATTCACCAAGCCAACATCCGCAATTTCAACATTTTCGTCACCGAGATCGCCGGGAAGCGCTACCTGATCAGCCACTTCGCGTACATCGGCACCGATCCGGAGGCCGACTTCGGCTCGATCGCCAGGGACCCGACCACCCGCGATCGGTGGTGGCCCCTGACCGACGCCTGCCAAATCCGTCTGCCCGGCACACGCGCAGGCGACCAGTGGCGCGCGATGGAACAGGTCGCGCATCTTCCCTAGCCGGTTGGCATGCGCTCGCCAACAAGGTGGTCATCGGCCTGTTGAGCGCTACCCTCAAGCAATCATGAGCCCCCCCCGCGTCCATCTCATCACTGCTCTCCACTGTCTGAGTCTGCTGTTGCTCTCCCTGCAGGTCGGCCAGGCTGCCGAGCGCTTTCTTCTTTCGACGGAGGGCAGCGGCCGCGCCACGGCCTACTTGGAGTCGGGGAAAATCATCACGTTCCTGGGACGCACCCATGTGGCCTGGTTGGATACACCACCAGAGGGTTTTCGCATCCGGATTCGCACGCTCGACCGAAGCACGGGTCAGTGGTCGCCGGCGTGGACGATCGGCGAAGCCGCGGACAATCACGGCGGCCCGGCCCTCACGGTCGACGCCGCGGGTTACCTGCACGTCGTCTTCTATTCGCACCACCATCCCTTCCGTTATCGCAAGTCGGTGCGTCCCAACGACGCCTCGGAGTGGGGTCCAGTGGAGGAGTTCGGACTGCACCTGACCTACCCCACCCTGCTCTGCGCGGCGGATGGCACGCTCATCCTCTCAGCCCGGCACAGTTACGATGACAAACCGTGGGAACTCGACCTGTGGACCAAATCGCCGAACGGCTCCTGGAGCCCTCAGGGGCCGATCCTGCGCTCTCGTCGCTCAAACTACGCCCAGTTTGCCGCCTCCATGGCCTGGTCGCCGGATCACCACCAACTCTACCTTTCCTACCGGATCTACGAAATGCCCGACTACGAGAAGAAGGACGCCGTCACCAGCGTCGGCTGTATCACCAGTACGGATTCCGGAATGACCTGGCACCAAATCGATGGGAGGAAGCTGGAGCTCCCGGCGACGATCGACACCCTCGAAGCCATCGTCACCTGTGATTCGCGGCAGGGCCGGATTGCCGACTCCGGCTCGATGGCGGTGAGTCCGACCGGCGTGCCCCATGTCATCTACAGCGTCAAAGTTCAGGAAACCGCCGAGGCATACTTGGCCACTCCGTCGCCCGGCGGCGGTTGGCGTCACCTCCACTTGAACGCCTTCCTGCCCCAAGCCCTGCGCAACCATGCGCTGATCCTCCAAGGCGGGGTCACCTTCACCGCCGCCGGCCAACCCGCGATCATCTGCACGACGATGAACCATGCGTTTGGCGAGGAGCCCTGGGGCCACCCCAGCACCGGCCTGGTGCAGTTTTCGTCCAACGACCGGGGGCTGAGCTTTCGCACCATCGCCCTCACCCCTTCTGACTCCAAGACACCTCACTGGCTGCCCAATCTTGAAAAACCAACCGGCTTCAACGAGACGCCGACGCGTCCAAGTTTCATCTACACCGAGGGCGACGCCGGAGCGGGCCTGAAGGATGTACTCCGCAACCGGGTATGGTGGGTGCCGATCGACTAAACCCAGCGCCCGCTTTGCCGGGAGGGCGATGCGCTGGCCGTTCCCGCGGCCTCGGCGAGGCCACCTACATCGGAGAGGAATTGCGATCCTGTGTTCTGGTCGTGCCCAGGGACTTGGTCCGGGAGTGGAGCCGAGGGTAATCCGTTGGCGGGAGGCGATGCCCAAGGGCCGCGCAAAGGGCTCGATCTCGGGCGTTCAGCGGATAGTCTGCAGCCACACCGAAATTCCTGAAGGGTTTCATCTGCGCAGCCGCCTTCGTCTGTCGCCAACTCCTTCGCTCCCGCCTCCCGCCATGAGCCCAACATCTGATCCACTCGACGCGGCCGTCCACGCGCTGCGCGAAGCCACCCCACCCCAGCCGGAATCCGTCCAGCAGGAAGTCTGGCGTCGCATCGCGCACGCCGAGCCCACGCCCTCGCCGTCAGTTCTCCCGTGGTGGCGTCGCCTCGAGGCTGCCTTCGCCCACCCGGCATTCGCCACCGCATTTGTCGCCGCCTGCTTGCTGCTGGGCCTCTTCCTCGCGGAGGTTCGGTTGAACCATCTTCACCGCGAACGCACGGTCTCACTGGAGCGGAGTTACCTGCAGTTGATCGACCCACTGCTGAACGCCACGGACCTTCCGCGGGCTCAACCTGCACTCCATCGGCCATGAAACGCACCGTCCTCACCCTCTCGCTTGGCATCGTTGCCGGCACGCTTGGACATCTTGGCTGGTTCAGCACGCAACGTCCGGAACCCATCGATTCGTTGGAGACACAGCTCGCCTGGATCCGAGCCGATCTCGGTTTGGCACCGGAGCAATTCAGTCGGATCAAGCAGCTTCATGAACAACTCGAACCGCGGCAGCTTCACCTCGCCGCCGAGGTCGCCCGTCTCCGCGCGGAGTTCGCCGCCTTCGAACGCGAACGCGTGGAGGCCGGAGAAGTGGACTTCCTGAAGGTCGCCCGCGCAGCGGCCGACAGTCGGACTCTCGACATGGAATGCAACGTCTCCGCCCGCCAGCTGGTCGCCGCCGCCGCCAACCTCATGACGGCGGAACAGCGCCGGCGCTACCTTGAAATCCTCGCCCCCGCGCTGAAGGACGTGGACGTCGACCAGACCCTCTGATCCTCGTCCCCCCAACCGACCGCCAGCGTCCTGCCCGATGTGAAACCGAATGGCCCCAGGGATCTCGATCTGCTCCACGCGCTTCAGCGGGGGGACGACGCCGCGATTAATCCGCTCATCGACCGGTGGGAGGCCCGCCTGTTCGCTTTCGCCTGGCGCTCGACCCACAACACAGCCGACGCTCAGGATCTCGTCGCCGAGACTTTTGCGCGCCTTTACCAACAGTGCAGTCGCTTGCGCGCCGACTCCAATCTGTCCGCGTGGCTCTACACCACGCTCGCCAATCTCTGCCGCAACCGCAACCGCTGGCGTCATCGGCACCCGACGGTGAGCATGGATGCCGTCGGACCGGAGGGTTCGCCGCTGGTCGCCACGTCCGCGAGCGAAACGCCCCCCATCCCGGAGTCAGTCGAACACAAGGAGAGCGCAGCCGTGGTTGCGGCGGCGCTCGACCAGTTGCCGGAAGATCTGCGTTTGACCGTGATGCTCTACTATTTTGAAAAGCTCTCGTATCGGGAAATCGGACAAGTTACCGGCTGCTCCGAGCGGGGCGTCGAGACCCGCCTTTACCGGGCCCGGCGGCAGCTGCGGGAAAACCTGATCACGCACGCGAGCCTCGAGAACTGAGTGCTCGCCGCGGCCCTGGACTACGGGCGAAAGCTGAAGGACTGGCGCACCTTGGCGAGCACTGGCCGATTGCCGCTGGTCGGCGGCTCAAATTTCCATTTTTCGATCGCCTCGACTGCGAGAATCCCGAGCTCCGGGAAGTCGGCTGAGACGACTGCGGGCAACCGGACCGAGCCCGTCTCATCGATGTAGAAATTGACCACACACTCCCCGACGACTCCTTTGTCCACGAGCCATTTTCCGTAAGCCGGCGGCGGGGCCACGATCGGCGTGGGCACACGGTCAAGTTCGCGCAGGCTGCACGGCTGGTATTCGGGTTTTTCTTGAACGAGCCGGTTGAGATGGCGAGACATGTCAAAGGAGAGCACGACGCCGACCGCCTGGAAGTTGAACATCACCTCGACTTTCGAACCCACCGGTTCACCCCGAACCCGCGTCGGCTCAAAGCGCCAAACCCGCAGCGCGTCGATCGCCGCCTTCGCAAAGGCGCGCTTCGAATAGGAAACGGGCATGCAATCGACCAAGTTCCCCCTGGCATCGACCGCAATCGCGATCAACGCCCAGCCCTCGGTCGTGCCTTGCTGACTGAGCATCCACGGGAACTGGGCTTCCACGGTTTGAATGATGCGCAGCGTCTGATTCTCGGTCGGCAACGCCGTCGGCTGCGCGAGGACGGATCCCGCAGTGAGGAAGGCAAAAAGAGTGAGGACGGCGGAGGCTTTCATGGCGGAATTTTTTTGTTCACCCTCATAACACCTCCCCAAGCCGTTGCCCTTCATTCGCTCTGCCGTCCAATCGTTCTCGCCTCCCGCGATGTCGCACGGGCACTCAGAAAGCCCGGCGCAAAGCGCTGCCCCCGAACCGCATCCTGCAGTTCTCCTCAGCGCCGGGCGTGTTCAATGACGAAATCAACCAGTTCCTGGTTCTGAAAGAATCCCGGCCAGCGATTGTGACCCTGACCGCGCGGCACAATCAGTCGGACTTGGCCACCACCGAGCGCGAAGTAACGCGAGCGCAGCTCTTGGGAATTGTCCTCCAAGGGCACGATCAGATCGACGTCGCCGTGGATCATGAACAGGGGAACACGCGCCCGTGCCAGATCAGCCAGACGATCGATCGGGTTGTGCTCGTCCAGCGTTTCTTCCAGCTGTCGTGGAGTCAGGCCATAGGCTCCACTGGCCTTGGCCAGACCGGGATAACTGACGAGGTTGCAGACCGGATAGATTCCGGCCCACGCGGCCACCTTGTCGGCATTCTCCGCCGCCCAGTTCAAGGTCATGAGACCGCCGCGGCTGCGGCCGAGCAGGACGGGTTTTGATGCGAAGCCGCGTCGCTCCGTCAATTCCCGATACAGCGCCGTGAACCCGGCGCGCCCGTCCGGACTGCCATAGGATTCGCCCACGTCGATTCCGGCAATGGCAATGCCCGCCTTCACCCAGCGCTCAAACATCCAACGTTCCTCCTGATCCGGCAGGCCGGGCAGCGTCGGTGCATACCAGACCCAAGGCGTTCGCCGCCCCGCGCCCATGCCGGCCCCCACCCCCGCCCCGGCGGGCCGGATGATAAACGCCTCATATTCCCCAATCTGCAGGGTTTCCCCAGGCACCGGCAGCGTCTTCTGCCGCGCCCCGGACTGGGCATCGACACTCACGCCCACACACGCCAAAAGCCCGAGCAACAACACGAATCGAGTAAGCAAATTCATGGAAAAAAGGACCCAAAACCGCCCCAAACGTTCACGTAACCTCCGCAATGGGCAACCCCGAACCCGCTCACCGTGATCCGCAACCCCGCAGAAGCCCCAAACCCGCGAGTGACCTATTGGGTTATTCGCCCCCCCCGGAGGGAATGTCATCTATTCGATGACATTCCCTCCGGGGGGGGGGGACGGGGTGCAGGACGGAATTTCGGGGCGGGAGATCGGAAAGGGTGAGGGCAACCATTCCGTTTGTTCTCTTCAACGGCGCTGCAGTTGCGGGCGGCCTGATTCGACGACGAAGGTCGCACGGGTGTTGATCGGTGCGCCCGGACGCGAGACGAAGGGGACGGTGCGATAGTCAGTTTTCCACATCTCGGGTGTCACTTCGCACCGGACGTAACCCCGTTCGGCATTGACGAACTTCACGAAGGGATTTTCCGCACGCACGGCGTCGCCCCATCGAGGGGTTTCACTGCCGTCGCCTCCCGACGAGATCGACGTGCCGACGAACTCCACGGCCACACTCTTCGAATCGGTCCGGTCGTAATCGATCACGAGTTCATTGGCCCAGTTGGAGTGGATATCACCCGTGATCACGACCGGGTTCCGGATCGATCGGTCACGGAAATGGTCGAGCAGGCGGCGTCGCTCAAACTCATACCCCGACCACTGATCCATACTGACCTCGACCGCCGGCCCCGGGGTGCGATCAACCCGCGCCATCATCACCTGCTGCGCGAGCACATTCCACGTCGCCGGGGATCGCTCAAGGCCACTGAACAGCCAGTCGCGCTGCTTCGCGCCAACCAGCGTTCCGTTGGGATCGAGCAGGACGTCCGAGACGGGTTTCCGGCCATCGCCCTGCGGCTGGTCCGTGCGATACTGCCGCGTATCAAGCACGTGGAATGAGGCCAAGCGCCCGAACGCCAGCCGGCGGTGAAGAACCATGTCCGGTCCCCGCGGCACCATGCTGGGGCGGAGCGGCATCGCTTCATAATAGGCCTGGTAAGCCGCGGCGCGACGCTTGAGGAATTCCTCGCGCGGAGCGGGCTTACCCGGGACGTCGCCAGCATAGTTGTTGGCGACTTCATGGTCATCCCAAGTGACCATCCACGGTGCCATCGCATGCGCCGCCTGCAGGGCCGGATCAAGCTGGTAGAGGGCATACCGGGCACGATAGTCGTTGAGCGTGAACAGCTCGCCGTTGTTGTGACGGCGCACCCCGTTCTCCGTCGCCGCGCCCTCGTAGATGTAATCGCCCAAGTGGAAAACGAGGTCGAGATCCTCGTGCGCGAGGTGCTCATAAGCCGTGAAAAGTCCATTCTCGTAGTGTTGGCACGAAGCGAACGCAAACCGCAGTCGCTCCGGTACCGCGCCCCCCGGCGGAAGCGTCCGCGTCCGGCCGGTGGGGCTGATCTGTCCGGCCGCTTTGAACCGGTACCAGTACCAACGGTCCGGCCGCAGACCCTCGACCTCAAGGTGCACCGAATGCCCCCACTGGGGACTGGCCACCGTTGTTCCCGAGCGGACGATCGTCTTGAACCCGTCGTCCTCCGCCACCTCCCACCAGACGGCCACGGGCGCGGCGGGCATGCCACCCCCAGGCTCGAGGGGCTTGGAGGCGACGCGGGTCCATAACACGACTCCCGATGGGGTGGGCTCTCCGGACGCAACGCCGAGCGCAAACGGGTAGGCGGCCGGCCGGTGGCCCTGGGGCGTCGCGCTCCACGCCCGCGCCGGCGCGAGCAAGGCGGCGGCGGACAACGCAGCCGAACCGAGAAGGAACGACCGACGGGTCAATGCCGTTTCGCGAGGCGGAGAAACATGCGGAAGGGCCACGTTCCCAGCCAAGGTTCCGAAAGCTTCCGGGTCAAGCGGGCCCGCAAACAAGAAACGCCTGGCGAACCTCCGCCCCAAATGGCCCGGGTTACTCCTTCGAGGCACTGAACCCGTAAAGGGCAACCGTCGTCTTGCCCTTGATGATCAGCTGATCGCCCGCCACTGCGAGTGACGCCCAGATCGGCGCATCCGCCACTTTGTAGCGCGCGATCTCCTTCAGCGCGTCGCCCGCCTTTTCCTGCACGGTCAAGTCCCCACCATCGGTTAACACGAGGAGCGCGGGACCGATGTCCGTCAGCGTGGCGTTGGCTCCGAGCAAACCATCGTTTTTCCAGAGCACCGTACCACTCAGCGCGTCCAAGGTGAAGAGCGTGCCGCGCCGTTTGTCCGACATGCCGTACAGCTTCGTTCCATCCAAAATCGGCGAACTCATGTACTGGCTGATCTCCCGGTTTTCCCATACCTTCGTCGCCGCATCTCCGGTCACTCGGACGGCAAACATCGGGTTGCGCAGCCCGCTGAAAATCACCAAGTCGCGGAAAACCACCGGTGTGACAACGTTCTGCTCGTAGGGCGTGGTGAAGGGAATCTCCCACAAGAGTCGGCCATCAGCGGGTGCAACGGCGAGGCAGCGTTTCTGCGACTGGGTGATCAGCTGGCGGACCCCGCCGATCGTCGCGATGATTGGCGAGGTATAGGCCGGACCATCACCGCTCCATCGCCAATTCACCTTTCCGGTGGCGGCATCGAACGCGATCAAGGCACCCTCATCGCGTCCCCCGACATGAACGATGACGTTTTCTCCATCTACAATCGGAGAAACGGAGGCGCCAAACGCGGGCGAAGTCGCCTTGAACTCGCCGACAAAATTCTTCCGCCAGAGGACCGCACCGCTCTTCGCGTCCCAGGCGGAAAGGTGTCCATTGATTCCGAGCGCAAAGACGCGACCACCGACCACCGCGGGTGTCGACTTTGGCCCCTTGCCGTGGCCGCGGGCTGCGGGGTTCATGTCGTAAGGGACAGGATACCCCTCCTCCCAGACGACCTTGCCCGTGGCCAGTTCAAGGCAGCGCAAGAGCTCGTGGTCGTTCTCCCGGCCAAAAACAAAAAGCCGGTCTCCGTCCACGACAGGAGAGGCATGGCCCTCACCGACCGTAACCGACCAGCGCGCCGACCAGGCGTCTGCGGCCCAGACCGAAGGGGTCTTGAAACCCGCCGCGACTCCGTCGCGTTGAGCACCCCGCCACTGATTCCAATCGGACGCACCGAGCCAGGGCCCGTTCAACAGGATCACGCTGGCCCAACGAATTTGAGTGATTATTTTCATGATAAAGGGTCCTTCGTTCCACTCGCCGGCCGACTCAACAAAACGATCCGCCCAATGTCGACCAAGGGCGCACCGGAACCGCCCACCGATTCGGCAGATCCTTCATGGCAACGGATGGTTAAGCCAACCGATTAACGTTTAGTAAACGCCCTTTGATCGGCCTCTTCGTCAACTCGACCACGCCGGCGCCGATCGAACAGACTCAATTTCAAGTAATACCGCAACACCTCCAGCCGGCCCCGGATTCGCCTTGCCGGGCCGCCTGTCGGGATCTCGCGAAAACTCTGGAACCATCCCGGACGTTACGGCGACTTATCCTCGCCGACGGATCTCTCGACCACCATACCTCACCGCCATGCCTCACGCTTCGCTCCCCATTCGAATCGTTTCGCTCAGTCTTCTGACGTACCTGACGCTCACCGTGCCCTGCCGACTTCTCGGTCAGGGTGTCCCACCGGTGCCGGTCTCCGCGTCAGCGACCGGTGCACCGGCTCCCATCACGATGAGTCCGTTTGAAGTGCGCAGCGCCCAGGACCAAGGCTACCGCGCAGGCGCCGCCGTCACCGGCACCGGCACGGCCGGCCTGATCAAGGATACGCCGTTGAACATCAGCATCGTTTCCGAGGAGTTCATCCGCGACCATGCCGGCAACCAGCTCGTGGATGTCCTGCGCTCAGCCAGTTCGGTCGCGCTGCAGGTCAAGGACGAGAGCATGATTCTCATCCGCGGATATACCGGTCCCCAATTCGTCAACGGTCTCCCGGCGGGTGCGGGTCTGACTCTGTACGACGTGGACCGCATCGAGGTCGTGAAGGGTCCCAACGCCGTTTTCTCCGGCATCTCCAATCCGGGTGGAACGGTCAACTTGATCAAGGTGAAGCCCAGCTTCATCGCCCGCCACACGTTCGACCTGAGTTTTGGATCGTTTGATCACAAGCGGGTGGTGCTCCGCTCGACCGCTCCGCTGATCAAGGACCGGCTGGCCTACAGCTTCGTCTATGGTCACACCGACGAAGGCAGCAACATCGACTTCATGTTCACCAAGGAGAGCTTTTACAGTGGCGGACTGACCTGGACGCCGACCCGCGCGCTGTCCTTCACCGCCCGGTACAGCGATCTCGACCGCGAAGCGGGGCGCCGCCCCCACACCGTCGTCAGCCATCCGCTCTACCAGCAGCGCGATCAGGAGGCGATCCAGCTCTTCGATCGTCTCGGGCTGCCACGCCCGGCGACCTACCCGCAGCTGGAAAACGGCGCGGTGCTCAATCCGGCGGGACAGCCGATCACCACCGGCCGCGCGACCCCCGAGGGCGTCGACGCCTTCATCGCCCGCACGCTCGGCCCGAATGTGCCTCCGTATCCGGGCATTTTTTCCACCGACTACTTTCCGAACGACTCATTCAACTACAATGGTCCCGATGGACGTGACAGCTACGCCAACAAGACGACCACCCTCGAAGGCGAATGGGTGCCAACCAGTGAATTTGCCGTGCGCGGAATCTTCCAGCAGGTCGACAGCCACCGGATGCGCCGCGAGTTCAACGGTCTGCGCCCCGTCGCCGGACAGCGGCTGCGCAGCTCGGTCTCCGACTTCAAACCGGGCGGAGTGAACTTTTCCGCCCGCCTCGAGGCCGTTTACAAACTCAATGCCGGACGGGCCGGCAAACACGACTTCCTCGTCGGTTTCCAACATGATGGTGGAAAGGACGTGATCAGTCCGGTGACGGTGGCGACGTCGCGAATCATCACCTACAAGCCCAGCTCCGGCCCCCTGCCGAGCCTGTTGCAGCTCCTGCGCGATCAATACGGCACCAGCTACAATGAACCCGGCGTGGTGCGCAAAGGTGGCGGCCACTCCAACTCGTACTATGGCGTGGTCCAGTCCTCGTTCTTCGATGACCGGTTGCGCACGCTCGTCGGGGGCCGCCAAATCACGAATCACCGTCCCACGGACGACAATCGAGATGGCAAGGACGAAGACTTTCAAACGCGAAAAATCCTGCCGCAGTTCGGGGCGCTGGTCCGCGTCACACCGGTCCTCAATCTTTACGGTAGCGTCAGCAAGACCTTCGTCCCCCAGCGTCAGCAAACCGCCGATCTCGCGGCGATCCGCGCCACCCAGGGAGATCCCGCCCTGCCGACCTATCGTCCGCCCACGGTGATTCCAGTGCGTTTCCTCGCGGCTGACCTGCTCGGGAGCGGCTGGGAAGTGGGCACCAAACTTGATCTCGGCGAGGGACGGCTGCTCGGGACACTCAGCTATTTCACCAACGAGGAGGCTTCCCGCCTCGACATCGACACCACCAATCAAGTCCTTTACCAGCTCCCCGGCGCAACCGTGCGCACGGCTGCGGGCCAGAGCCGCACGCGCGGACTGGAGGCGGAATGGGTCTGGACTCCGCAGGTCAACTACCAGGCCCTCGTCAGCGCGAGTTACTTCTTCGAGAAGAACGAGATTTCAAATCCGTCCGACAGCCGCGAAGTCGGATCGCAC
>Ga0163144_10012332_pt1 | contig 17959 bp, 14 predicted proteins | sample OliLak19BULKMAT1_FD_123175 | JGI IMG/M metagenome (GOLD analysis project Ga0163144, IMG submission 123175) | Freshwater microbial mat bacterial communities from Lake Vanda, McMurdo Dry Valleys, Antarctica - Oligotrophic Lake LV.19.BULKMAT1 | ecosystem: Environmental > Aquatic > Freshwater >...
AAGGCAGGCCCCAAGACGGCGTGACAGGCGAGCTGTCCGGCGTTTCCAAAGCGCGTGGGGTCTGACGCGACGACCTGAGCAAGCAGCTGGAGGGTCAGCCGCTCGCGCTGTGCCTGGGTGGCATGCGCGTCAGCGAGCAGCAGCTGGCTCACCTCGTGTACAATCGCGGCTGCGCGGAGAAGCGGTGGCCCCGCCAACGCGAGGATGAGATCGTAGTCGGCGAGCGGTACCGTGACCGCATGGACTGCCAACGGCAGCGTGGCGGGAATCTCGGCGCAGTGGAGCGGTCGCCCACGCCAGTGCGCCACCGCGGCGCAGAGCTGATCGAGATCGCACGGGACGCCGAAGATGGTGGTGAGGTCAACGGCAAGGCGTAGAACGGGCGCTTCATCGATAGTCATCGTCGTCAGCTCCTGGGAAAACGGCTCGTTGCTACCGCGCGTGGGGTCTTGTCTGGCCTCACCGCTGACCCCTTCGAGATCAGCATAAACGGCGCATGCGCCGTTGTAAATATGTTAAATCACATACCCGGGCACAATTGCCTCACCCAAGTTTGTGCGCAGCGTCACATACGAAACGCCCGACGCGCATGGTGCGTCGGGCGTTTCGTGTCATGGCTGAGGCGATGAGTGGTAGACGTGTGTCGAGGAACAATAGACCTCCACTACCTCATCGCTGACCGATTGGAACGCGCATTCCCATGCTCCAGGGCTCAACGTCGTCAAGTGGAGCATCTGAACTCCGGCTCAGGGCGCAGAGCACACTGCGAACGCTGCAGCAACTCAGGGAACTGAGCATGTTGGCGCGGCCGCGCCAGCTCCAGATCGCCGCCGGTGAAGGTGACCGGCTGATCATCGCTCCGTCTCCTGGCCAGATTCACGGGCGAGAGGAACGTCTTCTTGTCGAAGGCCGCGCGACGCAAAGTAGTCGAGGAAGATGCGGTGGAGGAAGATGTAGCCGCCGCCGATGCGCCGCAGCAGGGCCCGCTCGGCGCTTTCCTCCAGCAGAGCGCCAACCCGCCAGGGCAACCGGCCCCGGCGCCAGAGAGTCAGCCGCAGGGCCAGGTGCGAGACGACGGCGTAGCCGCCGAAACAGAGGGCACCCACGATCCCGGCTTCCATGGCGAAGACCACGGGGTTATACAGCCGGGTCTGCCAGGTGGCGATGGCGAGCGAGGGCTGCCCGGCCAGCAGCACAAACGCCTCGATGGCCAGGAGCAGCAACGCGCTGGCGATGGCGGCGAGAGCGCCAAACACCAGCCCCCCGATCAGCGCGGCCCGCCCTGAGCGCCTGAGCCCCGCGCCGAATAGCGGGCTCGACACGACCGTCCCTGCCTGGAGTCCGCCGACGACGCCGGCCATCAATCCGTAGCTGCCGCCGACGAAGAGGAAGGCGAGGAGGGAGGCGATGGCGAATGTGGCGGCTACCAGCGATGGGCTGACGCCGGCATCGGCCAGTTCTGCCGGGATCCCGACCGCGCTGGCCACGGTCAGCCCCCCCAGGACGGCGCCGAGGAGCAAGCCGAGGGCTCCGCCTATCGCCGTCCCTATGCCAATGGCGATCGGCACGCTTCGCAGCGCTCCTAGCCACGACCAGCGCACCTGCTCAACAGCTACGATATGGCGCGGGCCCAGGGTGGGCGGGCCGCTCAGCAAACCGTAGAGCGCGCCGGCGAACATGCCGATCATGCCGCTCGATGCGCCGAGCACCGCCATGCCGAACAGCGGCCCCCTGCCCATCATGGCGATCACCGTTCTGCGCTGCGGGTCGAGCCAGTAGGCGGCGATCCCGAAAAGCACGCCGATGGCGAGGCCGGGCGTCACGCCCCGAAGCGTGTCGGCGAGCACCTGGCGGCCCGGTCGAGCCCGGCCGGTCAACGCCGTCCCGCCAAAGACCGACGCGCCGAGGGCGAAGAACACCCAGGGATCGACGGGGCTAATGCTGGCACCCACGGCGACCGAGAGTGGCACAATCACGGCGAGGCAAGCCAGGGTGATGAGCAGCGCCCCGCCGGCCCGGTCCAGCAGGTTGTAGGCGCGGCTCTCGCCTGGGGCAAGCCACGAGGGCTGAAGATCTTCCAGGTGGAACGTCGTGCGGCCCTGGGCGCGCATGGTGGTGGCGAGCCAGGCCAGCGCCGGCTCGATGCGGCCTTGAGGCAGCTGGGTGACGGCGTCGCGGCGGGCGAAGACCTGGGCCACATAGGCGGCCACCAGGGCCTCTCGCAGCGCGCTGAGGTCGCGCGTGATCGGCGCGCCGCACGCGGGGCAGAAGCGGGCCCCCGGCGTCTGCTCGCGCCCGCAGCGTCCGCAGCGCGTCGCGGGCAGCGGGGCCGCGCCGTCACCGAAGGCGCCAGCCATTACCGCTAGCATCAGCGGTGTGGTCGCCAGTTCGGCCAGGTCGGGGTCGGCCGCAAGGAGGGGCACAACAGCCGCCCCTCCCTGGCCCGCCCCCGCCAGCACGGCCGCCAAGCCCGCTGAGGTGAGCGGCGCTAGCTCGACGGCGAGCTGCAGGCCCAGCAGCGAAGGTAGGGCCCGGTACTCGTCGCTGCGCGAGCAGACGACGAGCGAGGTGAGCCGGGCGGCGCGGAAGGCCTCGATCGCGGTGGCGCACGCCGGCCGGTAGGCCTCGTCAACCTCGTCGAGCCCGTCGAGCAGGGGCAACAGGGCGTCGGAGTCACGCCAGGCGGCGGCCACGGCGCGGGGCACGTCGTACTCGACGTGGAGGGCGTCCACGAGCCAGTCGGCTATGGGGCGGCACCGTGGCGCCCAGGAGGAGAGCGGGAGGATCACGGGGATCGGCTGGCTCTCGTCGGCCTCCGCCTGCTCAAGCAACGCGCCGGCCAGCTCGATCAGCATGATCGTCTTGCCGGACCCGGGTGAGCCGAGGATGAGCAAGGCTCCGCCCGAGGCCCGGTAGGCATCGTAGCCGCCGTGGTAGCGAATGGGCTCGCCCCCTGGTTCCCCGAGCTCTTGCACCCTGTCGGCCAGCGGGCGGGCCACGTCGTCGGGCCGGGCCAGGAGGCCCAGCTCGGCGCGGCCGTGCTGGGCGAAGGTGCTGGTAAGCAGCCCGTCGATCCAGACCGATTGCAAGCGAGCCAGCATTGCTCTGCGGTTGCGCCGGTCGTGCGGGGCGAGCTGCGATGCCGGCAGCGCCAGGGTGATGGTGAAACGGTCGCCGCCCACCACGTCGCCAATGGTGATGTCGCCGAATTGATTACCACTGCCGAAGGCAATCAGGGAGCCGCCCGCGGCCACCTCGCTGCCGGCCAGGGCCCGGAGGGCGGCCTTCAGCTCCGGCGGCAGCGGCCGGTGGGGCGCAGCCCCCCCGCGTGACAGCTCGGCCAGCAGGGCGGCCAGCGCGGGTGCGCGCCCCGCAAGCTCGGCGGGGAGAGCCGCGGCGATGGACGGGGCCAGGGCCGCGGCGCTGAGGGGCTGCTGGACAGGTGATGCGATCATCGACGTTTCCGATGGGTTGTACTCTGCTCCATATATTCTACCGCGAACGTCCTCGTAGGCGCCATGCATATCGCTCGCGCCGTGCGGCACCTTGTGTGGCGTTCTATGCTTCGCGGCTTCGCCACCTTGGTCTCCTCGGTTCACTTGCCCCTGCACAACATATACCTCTGTGGTGGCAGAGGTTAGCTACAACCAGGCGTCAAGCAACGCACAGCAATGCGCGCTCTGATGACCTAGAACGGCTGGGGTATCAGAGCGCGCATTCTTCACAATTTACAAAACTACTCAAGTACATTGACCAGGTGGCTCACTTTGTAGTGCTTGCGAATGAGGGTCAAATTCCTTGTGATACCATACTGCCTAGTGCTGCTCGAACAAGGGGGTTGTATGGTTGTCGAACTTGCCGCTCACGCCTATGAAGGCGTCCTGCCACTCTCTGCCGACCTGACCTGTCACCTAAGCATCTCTGCGGTGCTCCGGGGGGCCATGCCAGGGCATGTCTTGGTCGATAGCGAGCGTTTCCCCGGCACGGTGCTGGTGAGCTCCCCCGAGGGCAACTACCTGGCGAGCGTCGAACCCGTAGGCGTTGCGGAGCGCAGTGCCGGGCGCGCTCTTGTCGAACAGCTTGCTGGCGACGAGCCAAGTATCGAGCTGTATGTCACACCGGCGTGGGAGCAGCACGCGGCCTCCTCGTCCCTGGTGTCCACTGTGCCCGGTTCCCACGCCGGCACTACACCCTCTCCACCCTTGCGGGCGCCTGGCATCAGCATATCCCGTCGTCGCTGACCATGCGTCCCCTGGATGCCGAGATCCTAACCCGCCCCGACCTCCAGGACCATCACCTACAGCGCTGGGCAATCGGCGATTGGGCTCGGCTGAGACCTTCCTTGCCCGTGGCTTCGGCTTCGCGCTCTTCGACGGCAACGAGCCCGCAATGATAAGCAGCGAAGCGAGCGCAATCGCAGTTGCATGGCGGGGATCCGTTCGTAGTTGATTGAACCTGGACGACACTCCGTGTTTCCTTTTACGCTACGACGGCGGCCGTGTTGGTGGCATGGTCGACCTTGCTGGCCCAGAGCGCCCAGCCGATCCAGGCCCAGGCGGCCACCGAGAGCGCGGCCCAGAGGTACTCGACAACCGTTATCTCGATCACGGTCATCGCCCCCACCGCCACCAGCATCAGCCCGGCCCAGCGCGGGAAGACCCCGGCACGGAAGATGCCGATCCCGAAGAGGGCGGTGCCCAGCGCCGTCGCCCAGGTGGCGATCGGGTCGAGCAGGGCCAGCGAGGCGAACTGCGGCAGCTGCTCAGCCTGGGCCGGGCTGATGAAGCCGACCGCGAGCGCCAGTCGGCCCTCGCTGTTGAGCAGGTAGAAGAGCAGGCCGATGATCGTGATCACAAAGCCGAGGAGGCTGACTGCGCCGCCGCGCCGGGCCTGGGCCGCATAGACCACGATGAGCACGAAGACCCGCACCATCGACTCGATGATCGAGATCCATACGAAGGCGGGGGTGCTGCTCGCCCCGGCGAAGTACATCAGATTGCCCACAGTCAGCAGCAGGGCAGTGGTCAGCGTCGCGAGCGCGCCCAGCCGAAACAAAGATTGCGTCGTCATCTCCTCCTCCAGCGGGCAGCGTATGCGACGAAGCGTGCAGGGAGCGCGCAACGTCTCCTGCACGCTTCGCTCCATTCAGGTCTGGTAGCCACGCAGCAGCGCACAAACGATCAGGGCGGCGGCGACCACGTGCATCAGGGTGAGCAGCGCACGGGTCGCCGTGCCATCCATCGGCAGCACCTAGTCCGGGATGAGCGACAGCAGCAGGAAGGCGTCGGCGATGGTCAGAAAGATCGGCTGCGGGCGGCGGGTGAAACGGACAAGGCAGGCCAGCAGCAGTGCGGCGATCAACCCCGGCACCAGGCAGAGCATGAGTACGTTGAAGGGCTGGATGGCCTGGAGCGGCGAGCCGGGCGGGCCGAGCGGGGCCATGAAGGCCACGCCAAACGCCTTGCCAGCCAGCAGCGCCGTTGCAGGGGGGCGCCCGTTCGATTGAGGCTTGTGAAAGGGGCGAGGAGCCCAGGTTTTCGCGGGCAAAGATATCGTCAAACTGCCACAGACCAGCCCATGCCTCGCCTCGACAATCGCTGTGTCGCTCAACCTACGCTCGGCGTCTCGCGAGCCTTGCCACGAGCCGGAGTATTGAGGCGATCACCGAGATCCGCACTCGGCTGGTGGCCGGCTGTTTTTTGCCAGCTCCCTGACCCTCTTCGTCATCGCCCGCTGCCTTGCGAATGAGACGGAACGCGTCCTCGAGTGAGCAAACCTCCGCGACCATCCCGCTTTGGATGTGTTCGACCTCCGCCCGTAAGGGCGCCGCGTCGAACCCCGACTCGTGCCACAGTCGCAGCAAGAACGATTGATAGGATGGATCGTTTATCATGACGTCGCTACAGCCGGCGCCGCCGCCCGCGCTGCGCCCTGCTGGTAGAGCGCCAGACCGAGCAACACGAAGGGGATCTGCCACGCTGCAATGACCCAGAAGTTTGGCCCGCCACTAAGCATAAAGACTGGTATCATCACCAGGAAGGGATAGAGTCCACAGAGCAGCGGCGTATAGCGCTGCCAGCTCTGCCAACGCCTCGCTCGTACGACCGCAATGCCGACGAGCAGCAAGCCGAGGGCTTGGGCGGTGACCGTCGGCGTCAGCAAGGCGTCCCCCACCCCTTCTTGTGCGGCCAGTGTCACCATGACACCGAGCGGGACAAGGAGGGCAGAGGTCAGCAGGGTAATCCCAATGCCAATCTTCGCCAACCAACGCTCGCCCGCCGCCCCTGAACGAGCCAGCCCGATCATACCAATCAGCGTGAAGATGCTCGATAGAACAAAGAGTGTTTGTGTAACCATCGACAGTGGTGTGCCAAACCCTGAGGGGAAGACAGACTCACTGACGCCACTGCACAAGCCCAGGAATGCACCGATGATCAGCCACAAGCCGGCTGTGCGGACAAACGATGCGGCACCCATAGCTATTCTCCTCTCACGCGTTGGCCGACGAATGCGAGAAGAATAGCAGGGAGATGCCTACAAGATGCCTACAAACTCAGCGCCTCGGCCACAGCTTCGCCAAGTGAGCGTTTTGTGCCTTCCGTGTAGGCAGCAGTATAGGTGGAGGAACCGATCAGCTGGCGGGCGAGCTCCTGGTAGCGGGTGATTTCCATCTGGTTCACAGGCCAGACAGGCGCGCCCTCGGCGGCGTGCGCGGTCGACGCAGCTCCCCACCAGCACGCCGCCAATTGCGCCGATGCTGGCGTTCGTGCAGCGGCGGCGACGGCGGCCAGCCCCGCAAGCGCCTCGGCCTGTCCCCGCGGCTGGCCCAGCGTGCGGAAGTCGACGAGGCTCTCGGAGAAGCGTGTGCGTGCCAGGGTTGTGTCACTGGCGTGGAGGGCGAGATAGCCCGTGTTATGCGTGAGCCGCGCGCTGTCTAGCCGACTATCAAGCGCGCGGTAGATCTGCGTGCTCGCGGCGTACAAGTTCGCCGCAAGGTCATCATCTCCGGTGAGGCGCGCCACCTCGCCAAGCTTGTCAAGGGCCAGCGCCTCCAGTGCGCGCTCTTTCAACGCGCGCGCTTCGTTGAGCGCTGCCTCATAGCGTGTGCGCGCAACAGCAATTTCTCCTTGCAGCACGGCGATCAGGCCTAGGCTGGGGAGTACTTTGGCTTGATGCCAGCTATCGCCGAGGGCGTGAAACAGCTCCTGCGCCCGCAGCAGTCGAGTCTGGGCGGAGGCGACATCGCCGAAATGTTCGAGCAGCGCCGTGCCCTGGTTGTAGGCCTCATACGCCTCGAACCAGGGATCAGCGAGGGCCGTGATGCGGGCAGCGATCTCTGGCGCGAGCACGGAATTCGTTGAGTGGTCACCTTGCATTGCCCGCGCCTGAAGCACGCGACCAGCGGCGAGTATCAACGGCCGCTGCACGGCGTGGTACGCTGCCGGATCGCGCTCCATCTCCCGCCACAGGGCCAGGCTACGCTCACAGTGGGGCTGTGCTGCCGCAGGGTCGCCTTGGTCAATGATCAACTGGCCCACCGCAAAATGGGCGTGCGCGAGCAGCGCGGCCGGAGGCGGCACCGCGGCTCTGGCCACTGCTGCGAGCGTACGCTCGAGCCAGGCGCGCCCTTCCACCAAGTGACCGCGGACGTGCCAGTACCAGTATAACGCCCCCGCCAGGCGCAGGGCGCCCTCCACCTCTGCTGTCTCCAGCAGCGAGGCGAGCGCGATGCGCAGATTGGCCTGCTCCTCATCCAACCGATCGAACCAGGCGATCTGCTCAGCCCCATGCAGCGCAGGCGCGGCCAGGCAGGCAAGCGCGCGGAAGTGCTGGGCATGCGCCTGCCGCCCGGCCCGGGCCTCACCACGCTCCTCCAGCCGCTCGAGCGCGTACTCGCGGAGGGTTTCTAGCATCGAGAAGCGCGGCTCGCTGGCGATGCTGCCTACCCGCTGCACCAGGTGTTTGTCGAGCAGCCCGTGCAGACTATCGAGCGTGCTGGTCGCCAGCGGGCCAACGGTATCACTTACCGCCTCGACCGCATCGAGACCCCAGCTCCCCGCGAAGACGGCCAGGCGTCCGAACAACACCTGCTCGCTCAGGTCGAGCAGCCCGTAACTCCAGTCGATCATCGCGCGCAACGTGCGCTGGCGCTCAGGCAGATCGCGCGGCCCGTACGTCAGGAGCGACAAACGATTGTGCAGCCGAGCGAGCAGCATGCGTGGCGAGAGAAGCGCGGCGCGGGCTGCGGCAAGCTCAATCGCCAGCGGCAGCCCATCGAGCCGGACGCAGATCGCTGCCACCTCCCGCGCATTCGCTTCGGTGAGCCGAAACGCAGGCAGGCGCGCGCGCACGCGTTCCAGGAACAGGGCGACCGACTCCACCTGGGCGAGCGCGTCGAGCGGCGGGAGGTGTGCCGCGTCAGGGAGCACCAGCGGCGTCACATGATAGGTGTACTCGCCCGAGACGTGCAGGAGGGCGCGGCTGGTGGTGAGCACCGTCAGCTGCGGTGCCGCAGCAAGCAGGGCGGCCACCTCCACTGCCGCCGAGGCGAGGTGCTCGACGTTGTCGAGTACGAGGAGCAGCGCGCGGTCACGGAGCGCATCCGCGAGTCGGGCGAACGGCGGGCGGTCGCCTTGGTCGGGCAGGCCGAGGACGCGCATAATCGCCGGGATAACGAGCGCGGCGTCGCGCAGTGGCGCGAGCGGGACAAAGACCGCGCCAGCGGAGAAGGATGGAGCTGCCAGGGACGCTACCTCGAGGGCCAGCCGAGTTTTGCCCGTGCCACCAGGGCCACTCAGTGTCAGCAGCCGGACATCGGCACGCTGGAGCAGCTGCATCACCTCGGCCACTGCGTTCGTCCGGCCGATGAGCGTGCTTGTGGGCACGGGGATGTCAGTGACAGAGCGGGAGGGAACAACAGGGGAAGCCACATTGCGCAGTCGTCCGTTCGGGCTTTGGTCTGGCAAGACCGCCGCACCGTTGAGCACCAGCTCGAAAACCGCCCGAGTCTCTGGGAGCGGCGAGACACCAAGTTCACGCTCTAGCGCCAACGCGCAGCGTTCAAACTGGCGCAGTGCAGCTGTGCGATCGCCAATCGCGGCATAGAGGGCGATCAGTCGACGGTGGATGTCCTCGGCGAACTCGTCGGCCGCGAGGTACTGCTGCGCGGAGGCAATGGCCGCGGCATAGTCCTGCGCAACCGTATGCGCCTCAATCAGCATGGCCAACGTGTCGAGCGCCCGCCGTTCCCAGTTGCGGCGCTCACCCTCCAACCAGGTTTCGAACTCAAGGCAATCAGGAAGCGTAAAGCCGTCCAGGAAGGGGCCGCGGGCGAGGGTGACCGCCCGCGTGAGCGCAGCGCGACGGCTCGGCATAGTGTCCAGAGTCGTAAGCCGGGCGAATGCAGTCGTGTCCGACCAGACCTGGTCACGATCCAGAGACACGCTCGTATCGTCGGCGAGGAGCACGGCTGACTGGCGCAGGGCCTGCCGCAGCAGGACGAGCAGGCGAGTCAGGTTGCGGCGCGCGGTCGCATCACCAAGGTCGGGCCAGAAGAGGTAGCAGAGCTGGGCGCGTGGGACTGGCCGTAGCTCTGCGGCGAGGCGGTAGAGCAGGGCGCGCGGCTGACGTCGGGCGACATGCACCGGCTGCCCGGCCCAACGAACTTCAGGCAGGCCAAGCAGGCTGATTGAGAGCGATTCGCGAAGATGATCAGGCGAGATGGCCGAACTCATAGCAAACGACCTTGCCACAACGAAGAACGGCTGCGGGCGGGCACCGATCTGATCTCGGCTCCGTGTGACGATCCAGCCCATCCCCAACGGGGAACCACCAAACGCGCCGTCCCACAGCCGAGCGAATCCTGGAGGCCTTCCGCAACCTGACGCTGACCGTGGTCGAGCTGCCAGGCCAGCTCATTCGGCATCTGACCCCACTCTCGGCCTTGCAGCAGCGCCTGCTGGTGCTGGCCGGGGTGGAGCCAACCTGCTACGTGCGTCTGGATGTAGCCGTAAACGCTTTTAACCCTCCGCCACCCGATTGCCAGGCCCTTCTGTCGCTTGAAGGGCTCGCAGCTGGAGTGCCATTGCTACCGCCTCGTCAAGGACGAGCGCCCGCCCCTCGGCCCACGCCGTATCCCAGGCTGCAGGCTCTGTCGGTGCCCTGGCCGCGCTACGCGCGCGCTCGTAGCCCGGCCACTCGACGGGTGAGAGGGCAAGACCATGCTCCTCGCGCTGCCGCTCGATCGCGCCCCACAGTCGCGCCGCGAAGAGCGGTGCCTCGGGCCCTTGTAGCACAGCCCCACTCCCACAGACGGCTGCTAGCCCCATCAGGGCGTAGAGTGCTGGGCGCACTGCCCTGGACTCTCCACTGTAGCGTAGTCCCACCAACAGCAGCCCCAGCGCGCGCTGATGCTCGCCCCGCGCGAGCACCACCTCCGCCAGCGCGGTGCGCACCCGACCCCGCATAAAGGCATCCGCCTCATCCTCCGCCTGAGCGAGCGTCCTCGCGTACCACGCCTCGGCACGGTCGTGGTCGCCCATGGCGAAGGCCACCAGCCCCAGGTGCAGCAGCGTCCCTGTCGCCGCGTAGCCGGCCTGCCGCTGCACCTCAAGGGCCTGCTCGAAGGTCGCCTGTGCGTTAGCAAGATCGCCGCGGTGGTAGCGTGCGATGCCGACTCCCTCAAGGAACCACCCGGCTCGACTCACGTCGCCGGCTGCCAGGGCCAGCGCGTAGGCCTCCAGCCCTGCGACCTCCGCCGCTGCGTGGCTGCCGAGAAGCCAGCAACAAATGCCAAGCTGGTTCAACGCGTCGGCCCGCACGAGCGGCGCCACCTGAACCTCCAGCTGCAGCAGCTGCTCCAGCCAGTGCCGCCCTGAGCGCAAATAGCCGCGCGTCTCCCAGAAAAAAAAGCCCAGATTACGACAGAGAAGGAGGCCCTGCGCTGCCTGGCCCTGCGCAACTACCCACGTGAGAACATCCTCTATATTCGCGTGCTCGATCGCCATCTGCGGGAGCCAGTCCAGCTCCGCCTCGTCCGTGTGCGCGCTCACGCTCAGGAGCTCGGCGACCTGACGCGCACGTATCGGTTCAAGCTCTCCACGCGCCACAAGCTGCTCCAGGGCGTACGCGCGCACGGTCTCCAGCATGCTAAAGCGCAGCGTGTCCCCTGCCTCACGCACCTGCACCAGGCTGTGCTCGATGAGCCGCTCAAGTGCTGCTGCCACCGTCCCGACAGGCAGGAGCTCGTCCGCCGCGACGGCTTCGGCCATCGCCAGGCTCCACCCGCTCGCGAAGACCCCGAGCCGCGCCAGTAGCCGCTGTCCCTCGGCGTCGAGCAGCTCGTAGCTCCAGTCGATCGTGGCGCGGATGGTCTGCTGGCGGTCCGGTAGATCGTGCGGGCCCCCAGTCAGGAGCTGTAACCGATCATCGAGCCGCTCAAGCAGGGTCTCTGGCGTAAAGACCCGCACCCGGGCTGCGGCCAGCTCGATCGCCAGAGGTAGCCCGTCCAGGCGCGTGCAGATCGTCACGATCACGGAAGCATTCCGCGCGGTCAAGCCAAACTGGGGGCGCACCACCCGCGCCCGCTCCACAAAAAGCTGCACCGTCGCATACCGCGAGATGGCTTCCATATCAGGGGTACGCTCAGCCACGGGGATCGGGAGTGGCGGCACCGCGATTTCGTGCTCGGCTCGCAGGCGTAGCGCTGCCCGGCTGGTGACCAGGAGCTTTACGCCCGGGGCGGCCGCGAGCAGCTCGGCGAGCAGCGGCGCCGTCTGGACGATCTGCTCATAGTTGTCGAGCACCAGCAAGAGTTGACGTGTGCGGATCACCCGGGTGATCCGCGCGCCAAGGGACTCTGGGCCGTCCTCGCGCACGCTCAGCCGCTGTGCAATAGCAGCCTCGACCTGCCCGAGCGTACGGGCCGGCGCAAGATCGACGAACCAGACGCCATCCGGGAAGTGACTCTGCAGGCGTGTAGCGAGCTCGATGGCGAGGCGTGTCTTGCCGGTGCCGCCTGGGCCGGTCAGCGTCACCAGACGAACCTCGGGGCGCGCCAGAAGCGCCTCCAGCGCGATGAGCTCCTGCTCGCGACCCACCAGCCGGGTCGGCGGAATGGGGATATTTCCTACCTGCGTGTCATCAGCGCCGAGCGTCGCACCATTGCTCGCAGCCCTGCCCACGGGCATCGGTGCCGGTCGCTCGTCTGACTGGAGGCGCAAGGGGGCGTCATGCGCGTCGACGGCCGCAGCGCGCCGCCAGGCCTCCAGCATCGCCAGGACGTCCGGGTAGCGGTCGGCTGGGCGCTTCGCCGTGGCCCGCCCAAGGACTTCGTCAATCGGGTCGGAGAGACCAGGGCGGCTGAGGGGCGGAAGCGGGTCGCGCAGCTGCCGGGCGAGGCGCTCGGCTGCGGGGAGCGCGGCAAATGGCGCGGCCCCGGCAAGCAGCTCGTAGAGCAGCACCCCCAGGCTGTAAATGTCCGTCTGTGTGGTCACGGGTGCGCCGGTGATCTGTTCGGGGGTCAGGTACTCCGGCGAGCCCACGATGGTCGCCTCGCGGGTCGCATCGGTGGGTGTGGTAGCCTCCTGGTCCTGGGCGATGCCGAAGTCGGTGAGGTAGGCGTTGCCCTCGGCGTCGAGCAGCACGTTGGCCGGCTTGATGTCTCGATGAACCACCCCCTTGCGGTGGGTGTAGGTGAGCGCTGCGGCGAGCTGCTCAAGCAGACGAGTCGTCCTGCGGAGTGGCCAGGATCCGTGGCGGAGGGAGTGCTGCAGGCTGCCGCCGCGAATGAAGCGCAGCACGAGGTAGGCGCGGGTCGAGTCGTGCCAGAAGGCGTAGAGCGGCACAATGTGGGGGTGCTCCAGCTTCGCGATGATGGCGGCCTCGGCGGCGAAGCGACGCAGAAAGGCGGGGTCGCTCGCCCGCTCGGGGCGGAGCACCTTGACCGCCACATCGCGCCCGAGGGCGGGCTGCTCGGCCCGGTAGACGACCCCGAAGCCGCCGCTGCCCAGCAGCTCGCGGATGAGATACCCCTGTGCGGCAAGCACGTCGGCGAGCGAGGAAGGGGCGCTCTGGCCAGCGCCCGCCGATGTAATGGGCGGGAAGACGTGCGGGGCAGGCAGTGGCGGGCGCACCGTACCTTGCGGCGCCTCCAGGGCATCGACGGCGAGCGCGCTGCGGGCCGCGGCGAGAAACGCGGCCTGCTCGGCGGGCGGGACGTCCAGGCAGCCGGCGAGGCGCTCGGCCATCTGGCGCGAGGGGCGGCGCTCGTCAGCCTCGATCTTCTTGATCGTGGCCGTGGCACAGCCAACGCGCCCCGCGAGCTCGTCCTGGGTCAGGTCGAGGGCCTTGCGCCGCCGTCGGAGCCAGGCGCCAAACGAGAACTGCTGCTCCATAGGCATCCCCGCCAGATATGAGGCATCACCGGAGTGTGCGCATTATAGCCGCCACCACTTGTCTCTGCCAGGGAGGACCGAGCTTACGCGCAGCAGGGTGAGGATTGTATCTGTGCGTGTCTCCTTTTCGGATACCTGGGACCGACGCCGCCATGGTTTACTCCGAGCAGGCTACCAGGGTTTGAAAGGAGACACCGATGCAGACGCAGAAGATGCTCGCCCGCCCGCTCGTGACCCGCTACTGGAGGCTGCTCGCCGTCTCCGTCGGGCTGATCCTGCTCGCCATTACGATTTTGTTGGTGAGCCGCGCCACAATCCACCACGAATCGGCGCGACAGGTGCTGCCGCAGGCGGTGACGGCGGTCGACCTGCTGGCGCTGAAGGAGGCGCGGGCCGAGGCGCTGGAGCCGGTCGAGACGCGGGCGCTGCCGCAGCCGGTGACGGCGGGCGAGCTGCTGGCGCTGAAAGAGGCGCGGGCCGAGGCGCTGGAGCCGGTCGAGACGCGAGCGCTGCCGCGGCCGGTGACGGCGGCCGACCTGCTGGCGCTGAAAGAGGCGCGCGCGGAGACACGTTAGCTCGGTGAGGGACTGCCAGTTCGGAATTGCGCTGTGCAGAAAGAAAGGTTTTACATGTCTCACCTACTCTGGAAAGCTCTTCTCACCGTCACGTGCCGAAGCTGCCGCTGGATGTACGCCAGTCTGTTCGCCCTCACACTGCTCACCCTCACTGGCCACCACGCGACTCCAGCCGCGGCGCAGCAAGCCGACCCGGTCGCCGTGGCGCAGGCGTACATCGCGGCCGCCAACAGCGGTGACTTTGACGCCGCGCTCGCCTTCTACGCCGACGACGCCGTCGTGCGCAACCCACTCGGGCTGTTCGTAGGTAGGGACGCCATCGCCGGCTGGCTTCGGCAGGATGTGCAGACCACCCGTGCCACGCCCGCCGACTTCCAGCAGATCAATGGCGAGACGGTGATCAACACCGGCACGGTTCGCCTCCAGCGCTTCGCCGACCTGGGTATCGAGCAGGTCGCCTACCGCTCTGAGTATCTGATCCGGCAAGGGAAGATCATCTTCTTCGCGCCCACCACGCAGCTCACCCCCGAGCAGCAGGCGACGGTCCAGGCCGTGGCCCCACCCGCAGCCCCAGCGGTCGACCCGGTGGACGTCGTGACGCGCTACATCGCGGCGGCCAATAGCGGCGACTCTGAAGCGGCGTTCGCCTTCTACGCGGAGGGCGCCGTGGTCAAGAACCCGCTCGGGCTGTTCGTGGGGCGTGATGCCATCGGGGGCTGGCTGCGCCAGGACGTCCAGGGTACACGGGCCACGCCGCAGAGCTTTACGGTCATCAACGGCGGCACGACAGTGATCAACACCGGGACAGTTGCGCTCGCCCGCTTCACAGCGCTGGGGATTGACCAAGTGGGCTACCGCTCCGAGTATCTGATCGAAGGCGACAAGATCCGCTACTTCGCGCCGACGGTGCAGCTGACGCCCGAACAGCTGGCGATCGTGCAGGCCACGAGCAGCGGAAGCAGCGGCGGTCAGACCACGACGCCGGCACGGCTCCCAAACACAGGCCCATCTCCAGTGATGGAGCCACTCTTCCTCATCGGGCTCGTCGTCCTCGGACTGCTCAGCGGTGCGCTCCTGCTTCGGCACTGGCGCTGATACTCAGCGGGGAGGGGTACGCGCCAAATGCAGAGACGGAAGGTTGGCAGCCCTCCGTCTCTGTGCTGGAGGAAGCGACAAGACGCTCCAGCCGATGGTTCGCCTGCTCCTGCACCCCACACGCCGCACACCTGCGAGGCTAGCCGCACCAGGGGAAACACCGGATCGTCGCCAGGAAAAGGAGGCCCGTGCGCGACGATGGGCGAGCTGCAGCGCCGAGAGGCGTCGAACATCGTTGTGTTGTCCGTTCACCTCCACCCAGGGAGCACGCGGTGGAGGGCGGCCCAGGTCGCCCTGTTCACCCTACGTTCGGGAATGCGCGTTCTGATCGGTCAGCATGCCATGAGGTAACCTGAAAGCGAAGTGCGTTTAAGTGCTTCCAAATGCGGAACCTAGGCGCCTAGCGTAAGCAAGGTGGCTCTCCGGGATGTCCCGGAGTACGTACTAGTAGTCTGTCAAGCCTCTATTGATGGGTAGAGCCGGCGGAGTTTGACCCGCGCATCGTCAAGCGAAAACCGCCAGTTGATGGCGGCCCCACGGGCGTTGCGGCGGGTCTCCCAGGCCTGAAGTTCGTGCGCGAGGGTGGCCCGGTCAGGAATGCGTCGACCGTCCAGACACTGGCGTCGCAACACACTGGCTTCAATTTCGGCCATGTTGAGCCAACTGCCGTGCTTGGGGGTGTAGTGTATCTCCAGCTTCATCGCGATCCGTTTGGCTTCTGCTGGGGCAAACGCCTCATACAGCGACGCGATCCCATGCACGTTCAGGTTATCCATCACCAGGACGATCAACTCCGCGTCGGGATAGCGTACATCCACGAGATCCTTCGCCCAGCTGGCCCAGTCGGCGCGCGTTCGCTGGGCGGTGGTCGTCGTCCAGCGCTGCCCACGCAAAGGCTCGAAGCCAAGAAAGATGTTCGCGGTGCCGCAGCGCTCGTACTCATAATCCTGGCGTGCAAGCTGTCCGGGCTGTGCGGGCACCGGTTCGCGGGTGTCATCCAGCAACTGGGTCGAGACCTCATCCATACACACAATCCGGATGTCGTCACGGTCGGGCCAGGTGTAGACCTCCAAAACATCTTCCATCGCCGCGACAAACTCCGCGTTTGCCTCGGGTGGAATACACCACTCCTCTACCCGCCAAGGCTTACGTTCGTTTTTTTCAGCGTTTGGCGCACGGTTTCATGCGAGATCGCGTCGACATACTCCAGGGCGACCATGCGGTCGGCGAGCAGGCGGAGGGTCCAGCGCCCGGCGCCGTCCAGTGGGGTGCTACAGACCAGGGCGATCAGGTGCGCTTCCCCAACGCCATCGAGGGCACGCTCGTACTGGCGTCGGGTGGCTTTCCGCTGTAACGCGGCGTCCACTCCCTCCTGCACGGCCGTCTGGCGAACCCGCGCCACCGTTGCCAGCCCTACATCCAATGCCGTGTGGATCATGGCATCTGTCCACCCTGGCCCATCGGGGCCTTGGTCAGCTTTTAGGAGGATACGTGCATGGGTGATTGCATGGGCGGTTGCAGAGCCAGTGGATACCAGGGTGTGAAGACGGGCGCGCTCTGCCAGTGTCAACTGCACCTGAAACGCTTTCTTTGGCATCTACTGCCTCCTCCCACAAGCAAAAAGATTGGCACTGCTGGTAGGATACCAGAACGCTGGCTGTTACTCAACCTAGCCTTGACGGACTACTAGATGCCGTGAATTGCCAGTTTAGCTATTCCGCATCACACTGCCAAATATCACAACTTGCCCCTGGGTTTCGGTGCTAGATGTAGTGGTTACTCCGGGACATCCTGGAGAGCCAGCAAGGTTTTTCTTTGATAACACACGATAACCCAGCATAGTCCACATCACGCGCAAAGGGATATTATTGGCGTTGAGCCTTTGTGTACAAGGCGATCCCAAGCGCCAGTGCCAGGTTCACAACGGTCGAGAGCACACCTGGCTCAGGGTGGCCCGGGCGACCTACCCACACAGATGGCCCGTGGACGTGCAGCGGGCGAAGCGATGGGGGGCCTTCAACGGGGCCGAAGACGGCGGTCTGAAGGACATTCCCAGCCCAGTGGTAGCCAATGGGAAGCCAGATGCCGTCGCTGTGGATGCGCAGCGCCAGCAGTGTCAGGCCGAGCGCCGCCTCGCCGACAAGCGTCCGAAGGGTGAGTGGATGCGCGAGAGCGAACAGCACCGTCACCCCTGACCCGGCCAGCGGCGCTGGCAGCGCACGGCGCAACGTCATATAGCCATAGCCTCTGAAGACCAACTCTTCACTGCAGGCCACGGCCAGATGCCCGGCGGTGATAAACGCCATTGATCGCGCGAGCATGGCCGGTTCGACCTGCGCCCATCCCCACGCTGGTGCTGACACCCATTTCTTGGCCCAGGCGATCCACAGAGTGCCCAGGATAGCTGCCGTCCCCAGCGCCGCACCATAGGCCACTTGGCTGGCCTCGCGCGGCAGGTCGACCTCTATCCAGCGAGCCGTGTCATCGGGCCGAAGCGCGACAAACGCTCGGGTGACCGCCAGCGCCAGCGGTAGCACCACAAGGTTAAATTGCTCCCGACTATACGGCTGGTGCTCTGGAAAGTGCTGGCCAACCGTCTGCAGAACGGTGGCCGCAATCCCGAAATAGGCAACTCCACGCAGCAGATGGCGTTCCCGCAAGATGTTCGCAGCGAACGTGCATGTACGCATCACAAGATTGGGTCGAGCTGGCATGGTCGTCATTCTTTCCACCTGGAGACGCTGCAGCCATGATACACAATGTTGCATTGCGTTCAATACCTTCGCCAATTATCCGGGTGATGGCTCAGCAGGGAGCGGATGGATACGCCCAAGCCCCGTGACCTGCGCCAGGAGCCGTCGCAATAAACCCGGCTCTGGCGTTTCCGGAAGGAGT
>Ga0163144_10012333_pt1 | contig 17959 bp, 15 predicted proteins | sample OliLak19BULKMAT1_FD_123175 | JGI IMG/M metagenome (GOLD analysis project Ga0163144, IMG submission 123175) | Freshwater microbial mat bacterial communities from Lake Vanda, McMurdo Dry Valleys, Antarctica - Oligotrophic Lake LV.19.BULKMAT1 | ecosystem: Environmental > Aquatic > Freshwater >...
GCGCGTCAGGGCCGCACCGCACCGGCGCCACTGAGGTACCGCGCATTGCTCTCCAAGAACTCCGCGCGCCAGTGGTAGTGCGCGAGCAGCTCGGGATGCACTTCGCCGAGCAAGGCGAGCATCGCGTACAAAGCCTCGATCGACGCGAGACCGCGGGTCGGATCGGCGAAGGTCTTGCTCTTGCGCGGATAGGCGGTGACGAGTTCGGGCAAGCGCCGGCGTTCGCTGGCGCCGTCGACGCACGCGAGGAGCTTGGGCAGGCGCCTCCACGAGGAGTCGATCAGGAAGAGCGGCTTGCCGCGGTCCGCGGGCGTGATCTCGTCGCCGTCGGGATGCAGCAGCACCCGGCCGCTGACATCGACGCGACGGCGCGCGTCGTAGGTCAGGAACTCGATCCCGGGCGTGCCGCGCAGCGGAATGAGCGAGCACTTTTGCGGGGACTCGTGCGGGTCGCGGAGGATGAGCACGTCGAGCATCGCGGTCAGAGTCTATGCCGAACGTTTCGAGGTGGGCGCAGGGAATGCGAGACGCCCCGAGCCGCGCGTGCGACTCGGGGCGTCCCATGATGAGTTGCTGAAACCGGCTCAGTTCGCGTAGTGCGAGTAGGCCTTGTTGGCTTCGGCCATCTTGTGGACGTTTTCCTTCCACTGGACCGACGCACCCGTTCCTTGACAGGCATCAGCGAGTTCTTCGGCGAGGCGCTTCGCCATCGGCTTGCCCTTCTTCTTGCGAGCGTTGTCGACCAACCAACGAATCGCGAGCGACTGTTGGCGATTCCGGCGCACTTCACGCGGCACTTGGTAGTTCGCACCACCGACCCGCTTGCTGCGCACTTCAACCATCGGTCGGACGTTGTCGACCGCCTTGTTGAAGATCTCGGCCTGGTCTTGGATGTCCGGCAGCTTCTTGTGCGCCAGATCCAGAGCTTCGTAGAAGATCGCTTGAGCGATCGAGCGCTTCCCGCTCAGCATGATCTTGTTGATGATCTTCGTCGCCAGCATCGATCCGAACTTCGGATCCGGACGCAGGAGAACAGCAGTCGATTTGTAGTTGCGCGGCATGGCTTTGAGGGAGTTCCCGTCAGATCACTTCTTCGGACGCTTCGCGCCGTACTTCGAACGACTCTTGGTGCGTCCGTCGACACCCGACGCGTCGAGCGTGCCGCGCAGGATGTGGTAGCGCACACCCGGCAAGTCACGCACGCGACCACCGCGGATCAGGACCACCGAGTGTTCCTGCAAGTTGTGGCCTTCACCCGGGATGTAGGCGGTGATTTCCTTGCCGTTCGAGAGGCGCACGCGCGCCACCTTGCGCAGGGCCGAGTTCGGCTTCTTCGGCGTTTGAGTCTTGACCACGAGGCACACGCCGCGCTTTTGAGGGCACTTGTCAAGAACCGGAGACTTGCTGCGGTTCGCGAGCTTCGTGCGGCCCTTGCGGACCAGTTGGTTGATCGTCGGCATGCGGATACGAGGAGGGTCTGGATCGGAGTTGGGGACGGAGATTCTAGGGACGAACGCGGGGGCGTCAAGCTCGGGTTGTCCCCAAGCTCGACTCCCCTGCTCGAAAAGCACTATTCCTCGGCTTTGACAACGTCTTCGTCGACGTCGTCGTCATCCTCGATGGCAGCGGCGGCGACCACGGCGCTGCGCGACGCCGAAGCCTGCATGCCGCCCAGCGAAGGCGTGGCACCGTCGGAACCCGTTGCTGCAAGCAGCATCGACGGGCTGTCGAGCCCGGCCGATCCCGACAGCAACGCTTCCATGTCGTCCTGAGCCGGACCGGAACCCGGCATCGTGAAGCCTGCGCCACCCAGCTCGCCGAAGTCGATGTTCTTCTTCACGCGCGTTCTGTAGTGGTCGCGGAAACCCGTGCCCGTTGGAACCATGTGGCCGAGGATCACGTTTTCCTTGAGGCCGACCAAGTAGTCGCGACGGCCGGCGATCGCCGCTTCCGTCAGAACCTTGGTCGTCTCTTGGAAGCTCGCCGCCGAGATAAACGACTCGGAGCTGAGCGAAGCCTTGGTGATGCCGAGCAAGAGCGTCTCGCCGTTCGCCGGCTTCTTGCGATCCTTGCGCAAGCGATCGTTCTCGCGACGGAAGCGGAACTTGTCGACGACCGCACCCGGCAGGAAGTCCGAGTTGCCCGGATCGCGGACCTGAACCTTGCGCGTCATCTGCGCCAGGATGATCTCGATGTGCTTGTCGTCGATCGTCACCGATTGACTGCGGTAAACGTTCTGGACTTCGCGCAGGAGATAACCGAGCACGTCTTCCTCGCCGCGGATGCGGAGAATGTCGTGCGGGTCGAGCGGTCCGTCGACCAACGGCTCGCCGGCGCGCACTTCATCGCCCTTGTGGACGCGCAAGTGCTTGCCTTGCGGCACGGCGTGATCCTGCTCCTGTAGGACTTCGCCCTTCGTGCCGGTGGCGCGCACGATGATCGTGCGCTTGCCGCGCTTTTTCTCGCCCAGTTCGATGACGCCGTCGATCTCGGACATGACGGCCGGATCCTTCGGACGGCGCGCTTCGAAGAGTTCGGTGACGCGCGGGAGACCGCCGGTGATGTCTTGCGTACCGGCCGCTTCGCGAGCGGTCTTGGCGAGCAAGTGACCCGCTTCGATCTTCTGGCCGTCTTCGACTTCGATGTAGGCGCGTTCGGGGATCGGGTAGAGCGAGAGCGGTTGCCCGTTCTTGTCTTCGAGCACGAGCTGCGGGTGGAGGTCACCCTTGTGCTCGATGATCTGCTTGCGCACCGTTCCGCGGCGAGCATCACGCTCGACCTTCATGGTCTTGCCGTCGATCAAATCCTCGTACTTGATCGTGCCCTTGAACTCCGAAAGGATCGGGACGTTGTGCGGGTCCCACCGGCACAGGATTTCGCCCGGCTTCACCATCTGCCCGTCCTTGACGAGCATCTCGGCGCCTGTCGGAATCGCGTAGCGGTCGATTTCGCGATCGCGCGCGTCGTTCAAGCACACTTCGCCGTTGCGGTTGAGCACGACGCTTTGGCCTTGGGCGTTGGTCACGACCTTCAGGTTCGTGAACACAACCTTGCCCTCGCGCTTCACCTTGCGCTCGGACTCTTCGACCGAGCGGCTCGCCGTACCACCGATGTGGAAGGTACGCATCGTGAGCTGCGTGCCCGGTTCACCGATCGACTGCGCCGCGATGATGCCGACCGCGAGTCCGCGTTCGCCCATCGTGTTGCGCGAAAGATCCATGCCGTAGCAACGCGCGCACGTGCCGAGCGGAGCTTCGCACGAGAGCGGGCTGCGCACGCGGATCTTCTCGTAGCCAAGTCCTTCGATGCGCAGCGCGATCTCCTCGGTGATGAGCTCGTTCTCGCGGACGATGACTTCGTCGTTGATCACGTCCACGATCGTGTCGCGCGCGACGCGACCGCGGATGCCCTTCGCGAGGTTGACCGCGATCTTCTCGCCCTTGTACACGACCGCCTTCGTCGCGCCGTTCGGCGTGCCGCAGTCTTCCATCGTGATGACGACGTTTTGTGCGACGTCCGTCAGCTTCCGCGTCAAGTAACCGGCGTCGGCCGTCTTGAGCGCCGTGTCGGCCAAACCCTTGCGCGCGCCGTGGGTCGACGAGAAGTACTCGAGGACCTTCAAGCCTTCGCGGAAGTTCGCCTTGATCGGCGTCTCGATGATCTTGCCCGACGGCTTCGCCATCAGACCGCGCATACCGCCGAGCTGACGCACTTGGTCGATCGAACCACGAGCGCCCGACGTGACCATGCAGTAGATCGGATTGACGTAGCCGGTCTCTTCGTTGAAGTCGTCCTGCAAGACGCGCATCAAGTCTTCACCGACGCGTTCGCGAGCGTGTGTCCAGAGGTCGACGATCTTGAGGTAGCGTTCGCCCTCGGTGATGACGCCCTTCTGGAAGGCCTTCTCGATCTTGTCGATTTCCTTCTGCGTCTCGGCCAGGATCTTGCCCTTGCCGGGCGGGATGCGGATGTCGTCCTTCGCGAACGACATGCCCGCGCGCGTCGCGGCCTTGAAGCCCAAGTCCTTCAAATCGTCGAGCAACTTCAGCGTCGCATCCCGACCGAGCAGGCGATGGCAGTCCGAGATCAACTCTTGGACGTTCTTCTTGTTCAGCTCGTAATTGTAGAACGGCATTCCCGGCGGAAGGATGTCGTTGAAGATGGCGCGACCGATCGTCGTCACCATGTAGTTCTTCTTGTTGTCGGCCTCCGGCACCTTGCCGTCGTCCGTGATCGCGACTGGCTGCAGCGCATGGTTCTGCTTGACGAGTCGGCGCGGTTCCATGCGCACCTGCACCGGACGGTGCGTGCGCGTGTCGTTGTGGCCGTACGCGACGAACAGCTCCGCCAACGAGGCGTAGCGCTTCATCTTGGCCGCCTTCCCGGGCGGAGTCTTGGTCAAGTAGTAGAGACCCAAGATCATGTCCTGCGAAGGCGAGATGATCGGCGCGCCGTTCGCGGGCGAGAAGATGTTGTTCGTCGCCAGCATGAGTGTGCTGGCTTCGATCTGCGCTTCGTAGCTGAGCGGCAGGTGAACCGCCATCTGGTCACCGTCGAAGTCGGCGTTGAAACCGCCGCACACGAGCGGGTGCAGACGGATGGCGTTGCCTTCGATGAGCACCGGCTCGAACGCTTGGATACCCATGCGGTGCAAGGTCGGAGCGCGGTTCAACAACACGGGGTGGTCACGGATGACCTCCTCAAGGATGTCCCACACTTCTTCGTCGCGACGCTCGAGCATGCGCTTCGCCGACTTGATCGTGTCGGCGAGACCGAGCTCTTTCAGGCGGCGGATGATGAACGGCTGGAAGAGTTCGAGCGCGACCTTCTTCGGCAGACCGCACTGGTGCAGTCGCAGTTCGGGTCCGACGACGATGACGGAACGCGCCGAGTAGTCGACGCGCTTGCCGAGCAAGTTCTCGCGGAAGCGACCTTGCTTGCCCTTGATCATGTCGGTCAAGGATTTGAGCGGGCGGTTCGACGAACCGAGCACCGGTCGGCGGCAACGGCCGTTGTCGAACAACGCGTCGACCGACTGCTGCAACATCCGCTTCTCGTTGCGGATGATGACTTCGGGCGCGTTGAGGTCGAGCAGCTTCTTGAGGCGGTTGTTGCGGTTGATGAGACGACGGTAGAGGTCGTTCAAATCGCTCGTCGCGAAGTTGCCCGAGTCGAGCAACACGAGCGGACGCAAGTCCGGCGGGATGACGGGGATGACGTCGAGCACCATGTGCTCGGCGTTTTGAGCCGAGTCACGCAGCATCTCGACGGTGCGCAGGCGCTTGATGATGTCCTTCATGCGCTGCTTCGAGCGCGTGGAGATCAACTCTTCACGCAACTCTTCAGACAGCTTCTGCAGGTCGAGGCGACGCAACATCTTCTTGACCGCTTCGGCGCCCATGTCGGCGTCGAATTCGCTGCCGTACTTGGCGCGCGATTGGCGGAACTCGTCCTCGGTCAGGAGCTGATGCTCTTCGAGCGGCGTGTCGCCCGGATCGATGACGATGTAGTCCTGGAAGTAGATGACGCGCTCGAGGTTCGACACCTTGACGCCCAGCAAGTTGCCGAGGCGCGACGGCATCGCCTTGAAGAACCAGATGTGCGCGACAGGCGCAGCCAGGTTGATGTGGCCCATCCGTTTGCGACGCACGCGTGAGTGCGTGATCATCACGCCGCACTTGTCGCAGACGATGCCCTTGTGCTTGATGCCCTTGTACTTGCCGCAGAAGCACTCCCAGTCCTTTTCAGGGCCGAAAATGCGCTCGCAGAAGAGACCATCGCGCTCCGGACGGTAGGTCCGGTAGTTGATCGTCTCGGGCTTTTTGACTTCGCCGTAGGACCACGAGCGAATGTCTTCGGGGCTGGCGAGCGCAATCGCGACGCTGCCGTAGTCGTTGACGCGGTTGTAGATCGTTTCTGCCATGACTGGTTCTCCTGAGAGCGTGAGCTCTTAGAGGGTCGCCGCCGCTTTCTTGTGCAGTTCCATGTTGAGGCCGAGGCCCTTGATTTCGTTCGTCAGCACTTCGAACGAAACCGGAGTACCCGGCTCGAGGATGTTGAGACCCTTGACCATCGACTCGTAGATCTTCGTGCGTCCGTCGACGTCGTCCGACTTGACGGTGAGCTGCTCTTGCAGGATCGCCGCCGCGCCGTACGCCTCGAGGGCCCACACTTCCATCTCGCCGAAGCGTTGACCGCCGAAGCGCGCCTTGCCGCCGAGCGGTTGCTGCGTGATGAGCGAGTACGGACCCGTCGCGCGCGCGTGAACCTTCTCGTCGACCAAGTGGTGCAGCTTCAGCATGTACATGATGCCGACGGTGACTTTCTGCTCGAACGAAGTGCCTGTGCGGCCGTCGAAGAGCGTGAACTTGCCGGTCTGCGGCAGGCCCGCTTCCTTGAGCACGGCCTCGATCTCCCCTTCCTTCGCGCCGTCGAATGCCGGCGAGTGGCAGCGGATGCCGAGCTTGCGCGCGGCGAGACCCAAGTGCGTCTCGAGGATCTGACCGACGTTCATGCGGCTGGGCACACCGAGCGGATTGAGCACGATGTCGACCGGAGTGCCGTCTTCGAGATACGGCATGTCCTCGACCGGGCAGATCTTGCTGATCACGCCCTTGTTGCCGTGGCGACCGGCCATCTTGTCGCCGACGGACAAGTTGCGCTTCGTCGCGACGTACACCATGACCTTCTCGAGCACACCCGTCGGCAATTCGTCGCCGCGGGAGAGACGGTTCACGATCTTGTTCTTGTCCGTCTCTTTGTTCTCGATGCGCACCGAGTAGTCGTTGATGACAGCGAGACTCTTCTTGCGCTTGTCTTCGGACGGGCTGTTTTCAGCCGCCGACAGACACAAGAGCTTGACGCGGCGCGATTCGTCGAACGTCGCCGTGTCGTCGATCGACGCCGGCTTGCCCGTCAAATCGTCGGTGACGTCGGTGCCGAGCGCGACTTTCACTTCGCGCAACATCGAACTCGTCAGATCGCGCAACGCCTTCAAGAAGTCGCGTTCCGCGTCGCGGATGACCGCGAGCGCTTTGCTGCGTTCGGCGTCCGTCAAATTGACGCGGCGCGAGTACTTCTGCGCGTCGATCACGACTCCGCGCGTTCCCGGCGGCATCGTCAACGAAGCGTTCTTCACGTCGACGCCGGCTTTGCCGAAGATCGCGTGCAGGAGTTTTTCTTCCGGAGTCAGTTCGCTCTTCGACTTCGGCGCGACCTTGCCGACCAAGATGTCGCCTGCGTCGACGAACGTACCGATGCGCACGATGCCGGAGTCGTCGAGGTTCGAGAGCGCTTTTTCACCGACGTTCGGGATATCGCGCGTGAACTCTTCCTTGCCGAGCTTCGTCTCGCGGATCTCGACTTCGTACTCCTCGATGTGGATCGAGGTGAACGTGTCGTCGTGCACGAGGCGCTCGGACACGAGGATCGCGTCCTCGTAGTTGAAGCCGTCCCAAGGCATGAACGCGACCAGCAAATTCTTGCCGAGCGCGAGCTCGCCGTTCTTCGTCGACGCTCCGTCGGCGAGCAGTTGGCCCTTCTCGACCTTCTGACCTTCCTTGACCATCGGACGATGGTTTTGGGTGGTCCGCTCGTTCATGCCGCGGAACTTCGTGAGCTTGTACTCGTCCTCGCCGACGATGATCTGATTCGCGTCGACGAACTTCACGACCCCCGCTTTTTCAGCGAAAACCGGCATGTTCGAGTTGCGCGCGACAGCCAATTCCATGCCCGTCCCGACGACCGGGATCTCGGGCTTCAAGAGCGGAACGGCTTGACGCTGCATGTTCGAACCCATCAACGCGCGGTTGGCGTCGTCGTGTTCGAGGAACGGAATGAGCGCCGCAGAAACGCCGATGATCTGGTTCGGCGAGACGTCGACGTAATCGACCTCGGTCGGCGGAACTTCGAGGTTGTCGCCGTCGCGGCGCGCGAGCACGCGATCGCCCGAGATGGAACCGTCCTTCTCGATCGAGAGGTCGGCCGGCGCCATCACGAGACCGACTTCTTGGTCGGCGCGCAGGTAGTCGACTTGATCGGTCAACTTGCCGTTCTTGACCTTGCGGTACGGCGCACACAAGAAGCCGTATTCGTCGAGCTTCGAGTAGAGCGCGAGCGAGCTGATGAGTCCGATGTTCGAACCTTCAGGCGTCTCGATCGGGCACAAGCGACCGTAATGCGAGAGGTGCACGTCGCGCACGTCGAAGCCGGCGCGCTTGCGATTCAAGCCTCCCGGACCGAGCGCGGACAGACGACGCTCGTGCGTCAACTGGCTGAGCGGATTGGCCTGGTCGACGACCTGACTGAGTTCGCTACGACCGAAGAAGTACTCGACGGCCGACGAGAACGTCTTCGAGTTGATCAGCGTGCGCGGGCTGACCGTCTCGGGGTTCTCGAGGTTCATGCGCTCTTGCGCGGTGCGGCGCAGCTTCAACAAACCCTTGCGGAATTCGTCGGCCGCGAGCTCGGCGATCGTGCGCACACGGCGGTTGCCGAGGTTGTCGATGTCGTCGATCTCGCCCTGTCCGCCGCGCAGGCCGACGATGTACTTGATCGAGTGGATGAAGTCGTCCGCTTGGAGGACTTGCACGTCCGTGCTCGTCGTCTGACCGAACTTGCGGTTCAGACGGAAGCGGCCGACGCGACCGAGGCGGTAGCGCTGCGCATCGAAGAACTTCTCGTGGAAGAGCTCGCGCGCCTTCTCGAGTTGGACCGGATTGCCCGGGCGCAAGCGGCTGTAGATCTTGAGCAGCGCTTCTTCGTGGCTCTTCGTCGGGTCCTCGTGCAACGAGTTGATGATGAGCATGTCGAGCGCTTGCACGTCGGCGTCGATGACTTCGACCTCCGCGAGATCGCTCGAAGCCACTTCTTGCGCAGCCGTTTCGGGGATCGGCATGCCCGACGGAACGAGCACTTCGCCCGTCTTCAAAACCACGATGTCGCCGACGGCGATTTTGTCCGTGATGCTCTTCGCGAAGGCGTTCTGCGTCTGCGTCTTGCCTTTCTTCACGACGATCGTCGGATAGAACTGGCGCAGCAAATCACGGTCGGTCGAGAGCTTTTCCGACAGCGCACGCAACAGCGTGACGGCTGAGAACTTGCCCGATTGATCGATGCGGACGGAGAGCGTGTCTTTCTTGGTGACGTTCAGCTCGACCCACGAACCGCGCTCCGGAATGATCCAGCAGCTGTGCAGTTTGCGATTGTCGCCAACCGTCGCCGTGTCGAAGCTGAAGTCGACGCCGGGCGAACGGTGCAACTGGCTGACGATCACGCGCTCGGAGCCGTTGATGATGAACTCACCCCCGCCGACCATGACCGGGATCTCGCCCAGATAAACTTCTTCCTCGACCGGCTCGGGCTTGATCAGGCGCAAGCGCACCTTGAACGGATACCCGTAGGTGAGGCGCAGTTTGCGGCACTCGTCGATCGTGTAGCGCGGGCGCCCGAGGTCGTAGCCGACGTACTCGAGGCACATCGTCTTGTCGTACGAGTAGATCGGGAAGACCTCGCGCAAGAGCAACTCGAGCCCTTGATTGTCACGGTTCGACTGCGGCACCTCCGCAGCGAGGAACTCGAGGTAGGCCTTGGTCTGGATCTCGACCAGGTTGGGCAGCTCGACAATGGCCGGATAACGGCCGAACGTGCGCACGGGGACGTTGGTATCGATCATGGGCATCCGCTGACTGCCAGCTGTCGGATCACGGTGAGAGGGATCCCGACGAAGAAGCTGGACAAGGTCGACCTGGGACTATTGCGCTGACGATGGACGCGATCGCATCGCGCTCACCGGGATAGGGTCCGAAAACACGCCGGTACGCGGACCAAGAGGAACGCACACCAGAGGAATTCAGACGGGGGAAAACTCGTCGGCTAGAAATCTAGTGATTGCGTCGCCACGCAATGCAAAGGACGGGCTCGATGGATGAGGCGAGGGCCGGGACGGACAACCACTCGCTCGCGACGAAAGAGTGGAGGCTCGGACAAAATCCCCGCTCCGGAAGGTGCGGTGAGGCTACACCATGGCCCTCAGGGGCTGCAAGTGCAACCCCGAGGGCGGGTGGAAACCAGCTTGTCCGAGCGGCCCGGAATGAAGGCGGTGTTCAGGACACCTTGACTTTGGCGCCGACGTCTTCGAGTTGCTTCTTGACGTTTTCGGCTTCGTCCTTCGCGACGCCGGTCTTGATTTGCTTCGGCGCGCCGTCGACCAAGTCCTTGGCTTCCTTCAAGCCCAAGCCGGTGATCGCGCGGACCACCTTGATGACTTCGATCTTCTTCTCGCCCGCGGCTTCGAGGGTGACGTCGAAGGAGGTCTTTTCCTCGGCCTTGGCCGCTCCACCGCCGCCGCCACCCGCCGCCGCTGCGGCGACAGGCGCCGCGGCGCTGACGCCCCAGTGGGCTTCGAGGTGCTTGACGAGCTTGGACGCCTGGAGGAGGGTCAGACCGTCGAGTTTCGTGACGATGGCCTGGAGATCCGGCTCGATGACGTTCGTTTCGGACATGATGCTAGTTCCTGAAAAAAAGAGGGTGGTTGTTGTTCGGGGTGATCGGGGCGTCCGAGCGCTGGCTCAGACACCCGCTTTTTCGAGCTGTTCGGCGCGCGCTTGCAGCACGCGAACGAGACTACTCGGGACTTGATTGACGAGACTCACGAGGCTTCTCGGCGGGCCGATCATGCAGCTCACGAGCATGCCCTCGAGCGTTTTGCGGTCGGGCACGTCGGCCAGGGCCGTCGCGTCGTTCGCATCGAGCAAGCGCCCTTCGAGGACACCTGCGCGGATCTTGACCTTGCCGGCCTTCTTGACGTCGGCGGCGGTGAACATCTTCGCAGCGTGCAGAGCCGCCTCGGCCTTGCCGTACGCGATCGCAGTGTTGCCGGCGAGTACGTCCTTGCCGAGTTCGAAGCCCTGTTGTTTCAGGACGAGCCGCGCGAGCGAGTTGCGCACGAGCGTGAGCTTGCAGCCCTTCTCGGCGAGCTTGTCACGCAGGGTCTCGTTCTCGACGGCGTTCAACGCGCCCCACGAGACGATGACCATGCCCTCGGCAGCCTTGAACTCGTGCGTGAGTTCTTGGACGACCAGACGATTGACGACATTAGGCATGGTTGGTCACCTCCCAAGAGATCAAAAGGCCCGGGCCCATGGTCGTGGACACGGAGATCTTGCGCAGGAATTCGCCCTTCACGGCGGGCGGGCGCAAGGTTTGGATGTGGTCGAGGAACGCGACTAGGTTGGCCTGCAAGTCCTCGGCGGCGAAGCTTCTCTTGCCGAGCGGCGCGTGGACGTTGCCGCCGGCGTCGGTGCGGAATTCGACCTTGCCGGCCTTGAACTCCCTGACCGCGGCCGCGACGTCGGGCGTGACCGTGCCCGACTTCGGGCTGGGCATCTTGCCCTGCGGACCGAGCACCTTACCGAGCTTGCCGACGTGATTCATCATGTCGGGGCTGGCGATGCAGATGTCGAAAGCCGTCCAGCCTCCGAGGATCTTGTCGGCCAGATCACCCGAGCCGACTTCGTCCGCTCCGGCAGCCTTCGCAGCGGCGGCTTTGTCGCCCTCCGCGAAGACGATGACCTTGATCGTCTTGCCCAAACCCTTGGGCAGCGACACGGCGCCGCGCACGAGTTGGTCGGTTTTCTTCGGGTCGATGCCGAGGCGTACCGCGATCTCGACCGTCTCGTCGAACTTCGCGGCGGGAAGGCTCTTGATGACCTTCATCGCCTCGCCCGGATCGTAAACGCGATTGGGTTCGACCTTGGCCGCGGCCTGGATGTATCTCTTGCTGTGCTTCGTCATGGCGTCGTGCTCTAGCCCTCGACCTTGATGCCCGACGAGCGAGCAGTGCCTTCGATGATCTTCATGGCGGCAGCCATGTCGCGCGCGTTCAAGTCAGCCATCTTCGCCTTGGCGATTTCTTCGACTTGCTTGCGCGTCACTTGGCCGACGATCTGCGTGCCGACGAGGCCCGCTCCGCTCTCGACGCCAGCCGCTTTCTTCAGGAGCACCGACGCAGGCGGCGACTTCAGGATGAAGTCGAATGTGCGGTCTTTGTAGACGGTGATCTCGACCGGGATGATGAGTCCGGCTTGAGCGCGCGTTGCGTCGTTGAATTGCTTCACGAACGCAGCGATGTTCACGCCGTACGAACCGAGCGCAGGACCGACCGGCGGGGCGGGGGTCGCCTGCCCAGCGGGGCACTGCAGCTTGATTTTGCCTGTGATTTCCTTGGCCATATGAGTTCAGCGCGGGGTTCTTGTGTGCTGTGTTTCGTGTTCGGTGTTCGAGTTCGCGAGCATCGCAGAGCGCGCGCGCGTCAGATCGCTTCGACTTCCCAGTACTCGAGCTCGACGGGCGTCGGACGGCCGAAGATCGTGACGATGACTTTGACGGTCCCCTTCTCGGGGTTGACTTCGTCGACCGTGCCGTCGAAGCCGTCGAAGGCACCCGACTTGATCTTGACCATGTCGCCCTTGTGCAGACCGATCGTGACTTGCGGCCGCGACTCGGAGTCCGACATGCGCGAGAGAATCGCTTGCACTTCGGCGTCGGTGAGCGCAGACGGCTCGCCCGGATTGCCGAGGAAGTCGCGCAGGCCGTCGACCTCGCGCAATGTGTTGCGGGCCTTGAGCACGCGCGGATCCTCGACGTCGTCGAGGTCGGCTTGGACCATCAAGTAGCCCGGGTAGAGCTTCTTGTTCTTGACGCGCTTCTTGCCGTTCTTGAGGTCGGTGACGCGCTCGAAAGGCACGAGCACCTGCGGCACAAGATCCTGCACGGCGGCCATTTTCAGGCGCGTCATCGTGTTCTTGGCGATGCTGTCCTCGCGCCCCGATTGGCAGCGCACGAAATACCACTTCATCATGGCGGGCATCGATCAGCTCCTTCCGCCTGTGAGGATGCGCGTGGCCCACTGACCGAGCAGCCAGTCGGCGCCGGCCAGGTAGACCATCAAGAAGAGCACGCAGACGATCACGATAACGGAGGAGTTGACCGCCTCGGACATCGTTGGCCACGTGACCTTGCGCATTTCGGATTCGGTCTCGATCAGGAGATCGGCGATCTTCGGGCGCTGCAGCCAGCGCATGAGCAACCAGATGAGCGCCGCGAAGAGCAGGGCGGCGATCACGAAGGCGCCGTTCAACTCGATCGAGAGGATCGGCAGCTTCTTCATCCCTGCGAAGAGCGGAGTGCGCAGCGAATCGAACTTCGCCTTGAGCACCTCGTTGTAGAACGCGTAGCACCCGTAGAACACGAGCAACGCCAACGCCCAGAAAACGACGAGACGTGCGAGGCGTCCTTGGTCTTCTTTGTAGGCCATCGTGAGTTCCGTGGTCGGGGTCGAGTAGGTGACGGGGAGAGAGGTCTGCGGCGAGAGGATGAAATTCAGATCGTGAGCGGAGCCCGAACGATCAGAGCTTCTTCTCTTTGTGTGACGTGTGCTTGCGGCAGAAGCGGCAGTACTTCGACTTCTCGAGCTTGTAGGCAGCCTTCAAGCGCTTGTGCGTCGTGTAGTTCCGGTTGGAGCACACGGTGCACTCGAGAAAGGCGAAGCGTTCCTTGGTCTTCATCGTTGCATTCCTGGTCGGGCACGCTGCCTGGATCGGCACTCGGCCCTGGAGCGGCGGGAGTGACGCGGAGCGACTTTTCAGCCGCTCCGCATCTCAGCCCTCGGATTTCACTTGAGGATCTTCGTGACGACACCAGCACCGACGGTGCGGCCGCCTTCGCGGATAGCGAAGCGCAACTGCTCGTCCATGGCGATCGGCGTCAACAGCTCGACTTCCATTTTGACGTTGTCACCGGGCATGCACATTTCCGCGCCGCCCATGAGCGTCGCCGTGCCGGTCACGTCCGTCGTGCGGAAGTAGAACTGCGGGCGGTAGCCGGAGAAGAACGGCGTGTGACGGCCGCCCTCTTCCTTCGAGAGCACGTACACCTCGGCTTCGAACTTCGTGTGCGGGGTGATCGTGCCGGGCTTGGCCACGACCATGCCGCGCTCGAGGTCCGTACGTTCGACGCCGCGCAAGAGGATGCCGACGTTGTCACCGGCGAGACCTTCGTCGAGCGACTTCTGGAACATCTCGACGCCGGTGCAGACCGACTTGAAGGGCTCCGGGCGCAGACCGACGATTTCGACGGCCTCGCCGACCTTGACGCGGCCGCGATCGATCCGACCCGTACCGACCGTGCCGCGACCCGAGATCGAGAACACGTCTTCGATGCACATCAGGAAGGGTTTGTCGATGATGCGCTCAGGCGTCGGGATGAACGTGTCGAGCGCATCCATGAGCGCGTCGATCGGGGCGTTGTCCTTGTCGTCGACGCCGAGGCTCTCGAGCGCGAGTTTGGCCTGACCACGAATGATCGGCGTCTTGTCGCCCGGGAACTTGTACTTGTTGAGGAGGTCGCGGATTTCCATCTCGACCAGCTCGAGGAGTTCCGGATCGTCGACGAGATCGACCTTGTTCAAGAACACGACGATGTGCGGCACGTTGACCTGACGGGCGAGCAGAACGTGCTCGCGCGTCTGCGGCATCGGACCATCGGCGGCCGACACGACCAGGATCGCGCCGTCCATTTGGGCGGCACCCGTGATCATGTTCTTGACGAAGTCGGCGTGGCCGGGGCAGTCGACGTGCGCGTAGTGGCGCGCCTTGGTCTCGTACTCCGTGTGCGAGGCCGAGATCGTGACGGTCTTGTCCGCAGAACGGACCGTGCCGCCCTTCGTGATCTCCGCGTACGACTTCGCCTTGGTGCCGTTCTTCGCCGCCGAACGGGCAGCCAGGGCCGCCGTCAGCGTGCTCTTACCGTGGTCGATGTGACCGATCGTGCCGACGTTCACGTGCGGCTTCGTGCGCTGAAAGACTTCCTTTGCCATGTTGTCCTTTGCCGCGCGTTGGTGCGCGGCCCTCGTGTCAGGATCCGTTCGGTTGTTTGAATGAAGTTGAAAGTGAATCGGTGACCGCGTTGCGCGCGGCCGGTCGTCATGCACCGCGTCACACGCGGCAGTGAGTCGTCGAAGAAGAAGTGGAGCTGCTGCTGGGGCTTGAACCCAGGACCTCTTCCTTACCAAGGAAGTGCTCTACCACTGAGCTACAGCAGCCTTCTCGGCACACCGATGCCAGACCGCGATGGGTCGGGCTTCGATGCAACCGGAGTCTCGATCTCCAAGCGCGTGCCGCAGTGGAGCGGGCGATGGGAATCGAACCCACGTGTGCAGCTTGGAAGGCTGCCGTTCTACCATTGAACTACGCCCGCAAATTCGAATGCGGCACGCAGCAAACCACGCCCAAACCCCAGAGGGGTCGGGAGCCGACACACGAGATCCATGAGGGTTGCGCAGCGCGCACGGATCAGAGACTTCGCGGGTCAGGTTCGCTTGGGTAGCTTGGGGACGACGCAGGGGCTGTGAAGGCGCTCGAGCCCGCAGGCCGAGCTCGATGCAAGATAGGAAATGCTGCAACGAAAAAAATGTGGTGGGGAGAGGCGGATTCGAACCGCCGAAGGCTGAGCCACCAGATTTACAGTCTGGCCCGTTTGGCCGCTCCGGAATCTCCCCTCCGGCGGGTACGTGAGGTCGCGACGCGCGCGACCGTCTCTGAAGCAGTGCGTGAAGTTCTGGTCCTCGGGTTCAAGCGCTTCGCTGCCCGCATCAGCCACCCGCAAAGGCAGCCGACTGGGGAAGCTCAGCTCCCTGAGTCATCCTCGATGTGATCTTGTTGGAAGGGAACGAACGACGTTCGCCGTGGAAGGAGAGCGTCGCCTCCGTCCAGACATCGCGGATCGCGCAGCGCGTGGAGGCATCGCGCACGCGGCCCACGTGGAGCTCGCGGCAGCTCTCGATGGAGCCAGCGGCGGGACTTGAACCCGCAACCGCCTGATTACAAATCAGGTGCTCTGCCAATTGAGCTACGCTGGCCACTTGCCATCGAGCTCCCTCGTCAGACGGATGCCACCTCGCCTTCGCGGGTTCCTTGAGAGCCCAGGTCGGAGAAGTGAGCGGGGTATGGTACGAGCGCGAGTGCGCTCGTCAAGCCCCGCACGGAAATTCCGTGGGCCAGCCGTCACACTCGCGCGAGGCGAGCCCGAAACGCGGCGTAGTTCTCGGCCAGCTGCTCCAGCGAATCACCGCCGAATTGCGCCAAAAATACCGCGCTGAGTTCGAGTGCGACGACGGCTTCCCCCACCACGCTCGCCGCCGGAACCGAGGTGACGTCGGAGCGCTGGTAGGTCGCCGCAGTCGGTTCCAGGCTCTCGAATTCGACGCTGGGCAGGCCGCGACGCAAGGTCGGGATCGGTTTCATCGCGGTGCGCACCACGAGCGGCTCGCCGGTCGTCATCCCCCCCTCGAGTCCGCCCGAACGGTTGGTGGCGCGAGCGTAACGTGTTCCGCCAGCTAGGTTTGCAGCGGCGTGGATCGCGTCGTGCGCCTCCGAGCCCGGCCTCCGCGCCGTCTCGAAACCGAGGCCGAATTCGACGCCTTTCATGGCCGGGATCGAGAACAGCGCCCCGCCGATCTTCGAGGTCAGGCGCTCGCCGCCGCTCGCATAGCTGCCCAGTCCGGGCGGCAGTCCGAGCGCGCGCACTTCGAAAATGCCGCCCAACGTGTCACCGCGCTCCTTGGCCGCGTCGACGAGGGCGGTGAAACGTGCGTCGGCCGCTGGATCGAGCGTGAAGAAGGGACTCTGCTCGCGCACAGCCTCGCGATCGTTGCGCGAGCTCGCGAATGCACGCTCCGTCGCTGTCGCACTCGTGGCGACACCACCGAGCTCGACGACGTGTCCGAAGATCTCGATCCCGAAGTGCTCGAGGACCTGCCGCGCGATTGCTCCACACGTGACGCGGGTCGCCGTCTCGCGCGCGCTCGCTCGCTCGAGGACGGCGCGCGGATCGCGCACGCCGAACTTCTGGCAACCGGCCAGGTCGGCGTGTCCAGGTCGCGGGTTCGTCGGCACCGGCAGTTTTTCGATGACTGCGTCGTTGTTCGGAAGTGTGAATGCGATGGGCGAGCCGATCGTGAGTCCAGCGCGGGTGCCCGACAAAAGTTCGATGTGGTCGCGCTCGAGCCTCATGCGCCCGCCGCGACCGTAGCCACCTTGTCGGCGCGCGAGTTCGCGATCGATGCGCTCGATGGAGAGCGCCAGCCCAGCAGGAATGCCTTCGACGATGCCGACGAGAGCGCGCCCGTGCGATTCGCCAGCGGTGGTCCAGCGCAAGTGCGTCATGCGCACGACTCCGTCGTAGAACCGTCCGGTCGCAGGTCGCTCGCGTGCGTCACGGCAGTGCCTCGAACGGTTGCACGTCGACCCAGCCTTCGTCCTCGTCGACGATTTCAGACTGCTTTTCCTGTGCTTTTTCGAGTGCGAGCGCGATGCAGGCCTCGAGCTTCGTCATGTCGAAGGGCTTGCGCAACGTGCCCACGACGCGCGGGAGTGCGCTCAATCGAGCTTCGATCGCCGCGTCGAGAAAACCCGACACGACGAGCGTCGGCGGCAAGATCCCGAGACGTGCGAGCTTCGGCAACTCTTCCTCGCCGCGCTCGAGCCCGAGGTCGAGGTCCGACAACATCAAGTCGGGTGCGCGCATCGCGATCATCGTCCTCGCCGCCGCGAACGACTCCGCCCGTCGAACGACGTGTCCGCGCTTCTCGAGAAAGAATGCGACGAGGTCGACGATGCGTCGGTCGTTGTCGACGAGGAGCAGGTCGCTCATGCGCATTGTTCTAGCAGTCCGCTCGGTGCCAGGCACGATTCCGCCGGATTCGACGTCGGACCGATCGTACGGTGCCAGGTACGGTGCCAGGGACAACCACGACGGTTCGGGCTGGCCGCTGATCGTATGTGTACCGAGCCAGAGCAATTTTTCCCCGATGCGCTGCTACCAACGTGCGCGACGCACGTTGGTAGCAGCGCATCGGGGAAAAATTGCTCTGGCTCGGTACACACACGATCAGCGGCCAGCC